>Ga0157366_1000076_pt1 | contig 57173 bp, 54 predicted proteins | sample AttbisABBM1_FD_113149 | JGI IMG/M metagenome (GOLD analysis project Ga0157366, IMG submission 113149) | Fungus gardens microbial communities from leaf cutter ant in Botucatu, State of São Paulo, Brazil - Atta bisphaerica ABBM1 | ecosystem: Host-associated > Fungi > Mycelium > Unclassified ...
CAAGGAGGGGGTCGGCGGTTCGAACCCGTCATCACCCACCACTTCGGGTCGTTAGCTCAGTTGGTAGAGCAGTTGACTTTTAATCAATTGGTCGCAGGTTCGAATCCTGCACGACCCACCAATTCAGAGAAAAGCGCCTTTCAGGCGCTTTTTTCGTTTCTGCCGCACAGTCATTCCCGTGCAGGATGAGAACCTGCTGCAGGTTCGACTGAATCGCCAGGCGCTTTTTTCGTTTCTGCCCCCCTTCACTTATTCTGGCTGCCTGAGTGCCACGTTTATTTTACTGCGCCAGGCTCAGCCTGAATGACGACTCCCCTCAGAAAGGGGCTTTCAGAAGAAGAATCTGCTTTTTTACTCCCCTGCTCTTTTTGACACTTCAGTTATTCCTGCCTGCGCCGATAACCTTATAGACGAACTACAGGGAGAAAATGATGTCCTCGATAGCCGGAGTTTTAAAAGTTATGTCAGGTGGCGGTGACAGCGGCGGCGGCAGTATCGCCTCGCAGATCGCCGCACTGAATAAACAGATTCAGAGCGTGATGAAAAAAGTCAAAGAGCTGGCCGACAACCACGATCTTGACGAAGACCAGAAATCTAAAATAGCGCAGATGTACCAGTCGCAGATCACCATGCTGGAAGCGCAGATTGCTCAGCTGCAAAAGAAGCAGGCTGAGCAGGCCGAAAAGGCGCAGCAGAAAAGCGACAGTGTTAACCCGGTCAGTGAAAGCAAGGCGAACGGGATTAACCGCCCGACTGACAAAAATAATGTCGATGTCTATATCTAAAACGCGGGCGTAATGGCCCGCTGTTGCGCCAGCAGCGCCGCCTGCTGGCGCACCTCCTGCCAGATGGCTTCGGCGGCGGGCGTCAGCGAGCGGTTTTTGCGTTTAATGAGGGTCAGACTTCGATTGATCTCGGGATAAAGCCGCCGCACGGTGAGCGCGCGATCAGCCGGCAGAGGTAATGCCAGTGCGGGCAGAATACTGATACCAATCCCTACCTGCACCATCGGAAACAGCGTGGCAGGATGACCAATCTCCTGCACCACCTCTGCCTGAATATTCTGCTGCTGCATGGCTGCATCAATCAGTACCCGGCTGCCGGATGCATAATCCTGCAACACCAGCGTGCGCCCATCCAGCATCGACCATTCCGCCCTGTCCACCCGCGCCAGCGGATCATCATCCCGGCACAACAGTAAGAAAGGCTCATCCAGAATGGCAATCGTGTCAAAATCGCTGTCGCGCAGCGGCCCGATTACGATGCCAAAATCGACTTCGGCGTTTCGCACACTTTGCAGCACCCACTGCTGTGCACGGTCGTGCAGTATCACTTTAATGTCGGGGAAGTGCTGCTGGCTGGCCGCCAGACACTGAGGCATCAGATGCGCGGAAATCGTCTGGCTGGCCGCCACCCGCACGGTGCCGCTGCGCTGTTCGCCAAAACTGCGGATATCCAGTAGCGTGGTATTAATCTCCTCCAGCAGACGTTCCATGCGGGATGCCAGCTGTTTTCCTGCCTCGGTCAGCATCACCTCGCGCGTGGTGCGATCCAGCAGCCGCACGCCGATTTCCGCCTCCAGCTCTTTGATGCTGTGACTCACCGCCGACTGGCTCAGGCCTATCGCCTGCCCCGCCTGGCTGAAACCACCGTAATGTGCCACCGCAATGAAAGTCCGCAATTGACGCAGGGTATAATTCATCGATTACGCTCATAGATTAATGCAATAAATCAATTTTATTTCTAAAAATGATTCCCGCACAATCGGCCTATTGAAAAATTTACCGGATTTTAACAATGGGATTTTTAAAACTTGATCCGATGATGGTTAAGCTCATCATCACCGTACTGCTGGCCACCTTCCTGCCTGCCAGAGGGATCTACGTCGATATCTTCAGCTACCTCGCCACCGCGGCTATCGCACTGCTGTTCTTTATGCACGGTGCCAAGCTGTCGCGGGAGAAGATCATTGCGGGAAGCAGCCACTGGCAGCTGCATCTCTGGATCATGTTCAGCACCTTTGTGCTCTTTCCGGCGCTGGGCATGCTGCTGGTCTGGTGGCATCCGGTTGATGTCGGTCCGGAAATTTATACCGGCTTTATCTATCTCTGTATCCTGCCTGCCACCGTGCAGTCCGCCATCGCATTTACCTCGATGGCCGGCGGTAACGTCGCCGCCGCCGTGTGCAGCGCCTCGGCATCCAGCCTGCTGGGGGTCTTCATCTCCCCGTTGCTGGTGAATGTGGTGATGGATATCCACAGCAGCGCGCCGACTGACGGTCTGGAGCAGATCGGTAAGATTATGCTGCAACTGATGGTGCCGTTCATACTGGGCCATCTTTCACGCCGCTGGATCGGCGGCTGGGTTGAAAAGCACCGCAGCCTGATTGGCAAAACTGACCAGACCTCGATTCTGCTGGTGGTCTACAGTGCCTTCAGTGAGGCGGTGGTGAACGGCATCTGGCATCGCGTGGGCGTGATTACCCTGCTCTGGATTGTGGCGGGCTCCATTCTGCTGCTGGCCACCGTGCTGATTATCAACCTGCTGGCTTCGCGCCTGTTCCGCTTTAAACGCGCCGATGAGATTGTGGTGCTGTTTTGTGGATCGAAGAAGAGTCTGGCGAATGGGGTACCGATGGCAAATATCCTGTTCCCGGCCAGTACCGTGGGGATTATCGTGCTGCCTCTGATGATCTTCCATCAGGTTCAGCTGATGGTCTGTTCGTTCATCGCCGGACGCTACAAGAAGAGCGGTGAGAAAAAGCAGGCTTTAGAGGTGAAAACCTCCGTGATGGAGTCGCAGAAATAGTCTGCATGGCCCGCCTGTGCGGGCCACGTTATTTCCGGGTCTGAAGCGGCTTCACCAGCCCCTCCAGACCTTCGATTTTTATCGTCAGCGTGAGCTGCATCAGGTCACCCAGCTGGCCGGAGGGGAAGTCGCCACTGCGGGCAAACCACAGCAAGTAGGGTTCAGGCAGATCGATCAGCATCCGCCCTTTATATTTCCCAAACGGCATCGCCGTGTTCGCTATCGCCACCAGCTGATGCTTATCCATCTCAGGCACCCAGCAGACGGATCATTTCAGCTTCATCGATCACCTCGATGCCCAGCTCCTGCGCTTTCGCCAGCTTGGAACCCGCCGCTTCACCGGCAATCAGCAGATCCGTTTTCTTCGACACGCTGCCGCTGACTTTAGCTCCCAGCGCGATCAGCTGTGCTTTGGCATCGTCGCGGTTCATCTGCGACAGCGAACCGGTCAGCACCACGGTTTTCCCGGCAAACGGACTGTCAATCTCTTCGGCTTTCACCACCACAACAGCCGGCCAGTGAACACCGATATCGTCCGTCAGCTGGCGGATGACCTCGCGGTTGCTCTCCTCTTCCATAAAGTTGCGAACGTGCGCGGCGACGACCTTACCCACATCCGGCACGGCAATCAGTGCCTCCAGATCGGCATCCATCACCTTCTGCAGCTCACCAAAGTGGTTTGCCAGATTGGCGGCGGTGGCTTCGCCCACTTCACGGATCCCCAGCGCATAGAGGAAACGCGCCAGCGTCGTCGACTTCGCTTTTTCCAGCGCATCCACTACGTTCTGTGCCGATTTTGGCCCCATGCGATCCAGCCCGGTCAGCTTACCCGCCGTGAGACGGAAGAGATCGGCGGGGGTCGAGACATACTCTTTCTCCACCAGCTGGTCGATAATCTTATCGCCCATGCCGTCGACATCGAGCGCCCGACGCGAGACAAAATGCTTCAGCGCCTCTTTTCGCTGCGCGCCGCAAATCAGACCGCCGGTGCAGCGCGTGACCGATTCGCCTTCTACCCGTTCCACCTCAGAACCACAGACCGGGCAGTGAGCAGGAAACACCACTTCACGCGTCTCTTCAGGACGTTCAGCGGTAACCACATTCACGACCTGCGGGATCACATCGCCTGCACGGCGAATCACGACCCGGTCCCCGATGCGCAGTCCCAGCCGCGCGATTTCATCGGCGTTATGCAGCGTGGCGTTGCTGACAATCACGCCCGCTACCTGCACCGGCTCCAGGCGGGCGACAGGAGTGATTGCCCCGGTCCTGCCAACCTGGAACTCGACATCCAGCACCCAGGTCAGCTGCTCCTGCGCCGGGAATTTAAAGGCTATCGCCCAGCGCGGCGCACGCGCCACAAAGCCCAGCTGTTCCTGCTGCGCCTGTGAATCGACTTTGATGACCACGCCATCGATATCAAATCCGAGACTGGGGCGCTGTTGCTCAACGTCGTGATAAAAAGCCAGCGCCTCTTCCGCATTATGCACCAGCTTAATGCGGTCGCTGACCGGCAGCCCCCAGGCTTTGAACTGCTGCAGGCGTGCCATGTGACTGTGCGGCATCTCGCCGCCTTCCATCAGGCCGAAACCGTAGCAAAAGAAGGTCAGCGGACGTTTTGCGGTGATGCGCGGATCAAGCTGACGCAGCGAACCTGCCGCGGCGTTGCGCGGGTTAGCAAAGACTTTGCCGTCCGTGCGGCGCGCTTCCTCATTCAGCTTTTCGAAGCCGCGCTGCGTCATAAAGACTTCGCCACGCACTTCCAGCCGCGCCGGGATGTTGTCACCTTTAAGACGCAGCGGAATAGCGCGAATGGTGCGCACGTTGGCGGTAATATTCTCGCCGGTGGTGCCGTCTCCCCGCGTGGCGGCCTGAACCAGCAGCCCGTTTTCATACATCAGGCTGACCGCTAAGCCATCGAGTTTAAGTTCACAGCAGTAGGTAATCTCTTCACTGCTTTTCAGCCGATCTCGCACCCGCTTGTTGAAGGCCATAAAGGTCGCTTCATCGAAGGCGTTATCCAGCGACAGCATCGGGACTTCATGGCGAACCTGTTCAAACACCGTCAGCGGCGCAGCGCCGACGCGCTGGGTTGGTGAGTCCGGCGTAATGAGATCGGGATGATCCGCTTCCAGCTGGCGCAGCTCACGCATCAGGCGGTCATATTCGGCATCCGGCACTTCCGGTGCATCCATGACGTGATAGAGGTATTCGTGATGACGCAACGTAGTGCGCAGTTCGGTGATGTGATCCTGGACGGATTTCATAAAGCCCCATCAGATAAAAAACCCCCGACATGCGGGGGTTTGTTTTAACAGTTCAGATAGCGGTTTGCGCCGTGGTCAGACACCGACCACATCGCGAATACGCGCCTTGTAAGTTTCCAGCTTCTGCGGCGTCATCATGCGACGTTCATCATCCAGCACTACGCCGCCAACATCATCAGCGATGCGCTGTGCCGACTGCAGCATCAGCTTGAAGTTCTGATTCGCATCGCCATAGGAAGGCACCATCATAAAGATAGAGATACCCGGCGTGCTGAAATCTGTCATCAGGTCAGGGTTAAACGAGCCAGGCTTGACCATATTGGCCAGACTGAACAGGACCGGACCACTGCCTGCCGGACTGAGATGGCGATGGAAGATGTTCATCTCACCAAACTGGAAGCCCGCCTGCAGAATCCCCTGGAGGAGAGCCTCACCATTGAGTTCGCCACCCGAGTGTGCGGCAACATGCAGAACCAGCACAGCTTCTTTCGGCTTCTCTGCGGGTGCGGCAGGTGCAGACGGCGGAACGGGAGTCGGTTTTGGCGCCTGAGTAATTTCAGGCTGCGGCTCGGGTTCAGCCTGGTACTGCGGTGCGGGCTGCACCGATTCCAGCGGGTCCAGGTCCAGCAACGGATCGGCCTGCACAGGCGGTGCGACAAAAGCAGGCGCAGGCTGTTGCTGCTGACGAGCTGGTTCCGGACGCGGCTGAGGAGCAGGCTGCGGTGCGGGGCTGAAAAGCGGGTCGCTTTCCGGTTCGGCTTGCGGAGCAGGTCGTGGCGCAGGCTGACGAACAGGCTCAGCAGGCGCGGGCTTACGCGGCGCAACCGGCTGGGATTCGCGAATATCATCGAAACGCGGTTCCTGATGGTTGCTGCTGCTGCGCTCAGCGCGAACACGAACCTCGCCGACGCCATCATCTTCGTCGTCGATCAGGTCCGGCTCATCATGTTCATCACGTTGTTTCAGACGTTTGTGCGGGCGATCGCGGAACACTGACGAACGCTCTTTACGGCTGGTCCACAGTCCGTGAAGAAGGAGCGCTATTATGGCGATCGCGCCAACAACGATTAATATCAGACGCAAATCCTGCATCATTGTATTCTCTGTTGTTCCAATACCTTGCCACCGCGGCAAACTTTATCCTCTAACTGTATTTGCCCTGCTACACAAGTGCAAGTCTGTGCACTATTTTCTAACAAATAAGATAGGCAACCCACGCTTTTTCGCTGTTTTTTTACCCAAACGGCACCTGGCCTGGGGAAAAAGCCAGGTTATAGTGGGCCCGCCCTATTACCTTCAGGAGAATTGCCTATATGGCCCTTGAGAAGTCCGTCTCAGATTTTAACGGCATACACTACTTCAGCCAGGGCTGGAAACTGATGCGTCTGCCTGGCATTCGTCGCTTTGTGGTCATGCCGCTGCTGATCAACATTCTGATGCTGGGTGGCGCATTCATCTGGCTTTTCTATCGTCTGGGTGACTGGATCCCGCGGCTGATGGCCACGATTCCGGACTGGCTGCAGTGGCTCAGCTATCTGTTATGGCCACTGTCGGTGATTGCGATTGTGCTGGTCTTCAGCTACTTCTTTTCCACCCTCGCTAACCTTATCGCCGCACCGTTTTGCGGCCTGCTGGCCGAGCAGCTTGAGGGACGCCTGACCGGTAAACCGCTGCCTGACAGCGGCTGGGCGGGTCTGATCAAAGATGTGCCGCGCATCATGAAGCGCGAGCTGCAAAAGCTGGGCTACTACCTGCCACGTGCGGTGGGACTGCTGCTGCTCTACTTTATCCCGGGTTTCGGCCAGACGGTTGCGCCCGTACTGTGGTTCCTGTTCAGCGCCTGGATGCTCGCGATCCAGTATTGCGACTACCCCTTCGATAATCACAAAGTGCCTTTTCAGCAGATGCGTAACGCCCTGCGTCGGCATAAAACCGCCAATATGCAGTTTGGTGCGCTTACCAGTCTGTTTACCATGATCCCGGTGCTGAACCTGGTCATCATGCCGGTAGCCGTCTGCGGGGCCACAGCGATGTGGGTCGATCGCTACCGGCAGCAACTGGCACGGCAGGAAGTGCGCTGAACATATCAGCGCGCCTTATGCTCTTTTTAACAAGGCTTATTGCCGGGTGACATATAGATATGCGATTTCTTTCCTTCCGCCCCCAGGCAGAACAGGTATGCTCATAGGGTTCCCAATAATTCATACAGTTAAGGACAGGCTATGAGTAAGATCTACGAAGACAACTCTTTGACAATTGGTCATACGCCATTGGTTCGACTGAACCGCATCGGTAACGGCCGCATCCTTGCGAAAGTTGAATCCCGTAACCCGAGCTTCAGCGTAAAATGCCGTATCGGTGCCAATATGATTTGGGACGCAGAGAAACGCGGTATTCTGAAACCGGGTATTGAACTGGTTGAACCGACCAGCGGCAATACCGGGATTGCCCTCGCCTATGTGGCCGCCGCGCGCGGTTATAAACTGACCCTGACCATGCCTGAGACGATGTCCGTTGAGCGTCGTAAGCTCCTGAAAGCGCTGGGCGCGAATCTGGTCCTGACTGAAGGTGCCAAAGGCATGAAAGGGGCTATCGGCAAAGCTGAAGAGATTGTTGCAAGCGACCCGGATAAATATGTCCTGCTGCAGCAGTTCAGCAACCCGGCTAACCCGGAGATCCATGAAAAGACCACCGGCCCGGAAATCTGGGAAGATACCGATGGCGAAGTGGATGTCTTTATTGCTGGTGTCGGCACCGGCGGTACGCTGACCGGCGTAAGCCGCTACATCAAGAACACCAAAGGTAAAAAAGATCTGATCACCGTCGCGGTGGAGCCAACCGATTCGCCGGTCATTGCTCAGGCCCTGGCAGGAGCGGAGATCAAACCTGGCCCTCACAAGATCCAGGGGATCGGCGCAGGCTTTATTCCGGGCAACCTTGAGCTGAATCTGGTTGATCGGGTTGTGGCTATCACGAATGAGGAAGCGATCAGCACCGCGCGTCTGCTGATGGAGCAGGAAGGCATTCTGGCAGGTATCTCCTCCGGTGCTGCGGTCGCCGCCGCACTGAAGTTGCAGGAAGAGGAAACCTTCGCCAACAAGAATATCGTGGTGATTCTCCCCTCCTCAGGTGAACGCTATCTGAGTACCGCTTTGTTCGCCGATCTCTTTACAGAAAAAGAGCTGCAGTAGTCGGGGCAGAAAGTCTGAAAATGCCGCAAAAAGCACCCGCACGGGTGCTTTTTTGTGGCGCAGATCTCACTTTCACCACCCGGCAGATTGATTTCAGTGACGCCGCTCTGGTATTTAGACTGCCAATTATTTCGATGCCTGAAATTAATCCGCGTTTGAAGTGGATCAAGCTGAATCGATTTACGGATTCAGTGAAACGGCGAATCACGGCATAATTAACCGGTGACGTGTAGAATCGGTTTTACGACGCAACGGAATGTCGATTTGACGCATGCGCGTCCTGGGTCAGCATGAAGCTATACCCGCGCACCGACACAGGCTAAAGTGAAGGCTCCAGGCTAGACTTTAGATCCATAACACTCATTCTGATAACGTTGGGGAAATAGAATGTTCCAGCAAGAAGTTACCATTACTGCACCAAACGGTCTGCATACTCGCCCAGCAGCGCAATTCGTTAAAGAAGCCAAAGCTTTCCAGTCAGAAATCACTGTGACCTCTAACGGTAAATCTGCCAGCGCCAAGAGCCTGTTCAAGCTGCAGACACTGGGTTTAACACAGGGAACCGTTGTGACCCTGTCAGCAGAAGGCGAAGACGAACAGAAAGCAGTTGAGCATCTGGTCAAACTGATGGCTGAACTGGAGTAATCTCCGCTCAGCTCTCCAGCCAATCGACTCCTCTGCGCCATTGAGTGCAAACATCTTGATCGCGGACAATCTGTCCGCGTTATTGCTTTCGTAGAGTACGTGTCCCGCGACAATGGCACCGCAAAGAGTCCCATCAGCCATCGTGATTAAAAGGTAGCGTTATGATTTCAGGCATTTTAGCATCACCAGGTATCGCTTTCGGCAAAGCACTGCTGCTGAAAGAAGACGAGATCGTCATCAACCGTAAAAAAATTTCTGATGACCAGGTTGAGCAGGAAGTTCAGCGCTTCCTCGATGGTCGCGGTAAAGCGGCACAGCAACTGGAAGCGATTCGCGTCAAAGCGGGTGAAACCCTCGGTGAAGAGAAAGCTGCGATCTTCGAAGGCCACATTATGTTGCTGGAAGATGAAGAGCTGGAGCAGGAAATCATCGACCTGATCAAAAAAGATCACGCCTCTGCCGATGCTGCTGTCGACTCGGTTATCGATGGTCAGGCGAAAGCGCTGGAAGAGTTAGACGATGAGTACCTGAAAGAGCGTGCGGCTGACGTGCGCGACATCGGTAAGCGTCTGCTGCAAAACATCCTCGGTCTGCATATCGTTGACCTGAGCGCCATTCCGGATGAATCCATTCTGGTAGCAAAAGATTTAACGCCGTCAGAAACCGCACAGCTGAACCTGAAAAAGGTGCTGGGCTTTATTACCGATCTGGGTGGCCGTACCTCCCATACCTCAATCATGGCGCGCTCGCTGGAGATCCCAGCCATTGTGGGCACCGGCAATGTCACCGTCACGGTTAAAAACGGCGACTTCCTGATTCTGGATGGTGTGAACAACGCGATTCACGTCAATCCTTCTGACGCCGTTCAGGAAGAGCTGAAAGCCGTACAGAACCAGTATCTGTCGGAAAAACACGAATTAGCCAAGCTGAAAGACCTGCCTGCGGTCACGCTGGATGGTCATCAGGTTGAAGTCTGCGCCAACATCGGCACCGTGCGCGACGTCGCTGGCGCAGAGCGCAACGGCGCAGAAGGCGTGGGTCTTTACCGCACCGAGTTCCTGTTCATGGACCGCGATGCGCTGCCGACCGAAGAAGAGCAGTTCCAGGCGTATAAAGCCGTCGCTGAAGCCATGGGTTCACAGGCCGTTATCGTCCGTACCATGGATATCGGCGGTGACAAAGATCTGCCTTACATGAACCTGCCGAAAGAGGAAAACCCTTTCCTCGGCTGGCGCGCTATCCGTATCGCCATGGACCGCAAAGAGATTCTGCATGCGCAGCTGCGTGCTATCCTGCGCGCCTCCTCCTTCGGCAAACTGCGCATTATGTTCCCGATGATTATTTCCGTTGAAGAAGTGCGTTCGCTGAAAGCGGAACTGGAACTGCTGAAAGCGCAGCTGCGTGAAGAAGGCAAAGCGTTCGACGAGTCCATCGAAGTCGGTATCATGGTGGAAACCCCGGCGTCAGCGGTGATTGCACGTCATCTGGCGAAAGAAGTCGACTTCTTCAGTATTGGGACAAACGACCTGACGCAGTATACTCTGGCGGTCGATCGTGGTAACGATTTGATTTCGCACCTGTACAATCCAATGACGCCGTCTGTGCTTAACTTAATTAAGCAAGTCATTGATGCATCTCACGCTGAAGGTAAATGGACCGGCATGTGTGGTGAGCTGGCAGGTGATGAACGTGCTACACTACTGTTACTGGGAATGGGGCTGGACGAGTTCAGCATGAGTGCCATTTCTATCCCTGGCATCAAGAAAATCATTCGTAATACTAATTTTGAAGATGCGAAGGCATTGGCAGAGCAGGCACTGGCTCAACCGACAGCGGAAGATTTAATGAACCTGGTGAACAAGTTCATTAAAGAAAAAACGCTTTGCTAATCTGCATGATGCTGGCCCCAAATTACTGCTTAGGAGAAGATCATGGGTTTGTTTTCTAAACTTTTTGGCGAAAAAACGGATAGCGCTGGGACAATCGATATCGTAGCGCCTCTGTCAGGCGAAATTGTGAATATTGAAGACGTACCAGATGTGGTGTTTGCAGAAAAAATCGTGGGCGACGGTATCGCGATCAAACCGACTGGCAACAAAATGGTTGCGCCGGTGGATGGCACTATCGGTAAGATTTTTGAAACCAACCATGCTTTTTCAATCGAATCGGACAACGGCATTGAGCTGTTCGTGCATTTCGGTATCGATACGGTTGAACTGAAAGGTGAAGGTTTCAAACGCATCGCTGAAGAAGGCCAGAAGGTCAAAAAAGGCGACGTCGTTATCGAGTTCGATCTGCCATTGCTGGAAGAGAAAGCGAAATCAACCCTGACTCCGGTTGTTATCTCCAACATGGATGAAATCAAGGAACTGATTAAGCTCTCTGGCCAGGTCACCGTCGGCGAAACGCCGGTGATTCGCATCAGAAAATAAGGCTTTGTTCCTGCTCTGACGGCACCTTCGGGTGCCGTTTTCGTTTCTGCTCTCCGCGCTTTTCAGGAGGGCCAGTGCGGCAGTCGCAGCGTCAGTTCCAGCCCTCCTTCCGGCCGGTTCCGTGCCTCGACTTCGCCCTGATGCGCCAGCACCACTTTGCGGACGATTGCCAGCCCAAGGCCATAGCCCTTTCCCATCAGCGGTGAGTTGACCCGCACAAACGGGTCAAAGATGCTGGAGAGTTTCTCTTCATCGACACCCGGCCCCTGATCGCGCACCTGAATTTCCAGCCACTGCTGCGCGGTGCGCAGTTCAACCTCGATCCGCTGGCCTGGCAGGGAAAAGCGCAGCGCGTTGCGTAACACATTCTCGGTGGCGCGCCGTATCAGTTCGGCATTGCCACGCACGGTGTAATCAGCCCGATCGTCCACCTGAAACGCCACCTGCACCCCGGGGAGCTGCGCTTCATAGCGGACATCGGTGATCACCGCCTCCAGCAGGCCGGTGAGGTCAAAGTACTGCTCATCCGGAATACTTTCATGCTCAGCCCGCGACAGCGTCAGCAGTTCACCGATCATCTTATCCAGCCGGCGCGCCTCTTCGTCGATACGATCGAGCGAACTGTGCACATTTTCAGGCGTCTGTCTGGCCAGCCCGGTCGCCAGCTGCAGGCGCGCCAGCGGTGAACGCAGCTCGTGTGAGATATCGTGCAGCAGCTCTTCGCGCGCGTGGACCAGGGTCTCCAGCCGCTCAGCCATGGTATCGAAGGCCCGGGCGACATCAGAAATCTCATCATGCCGTTTACGCATCACCGGAAAAAGCCGTACGCTTAAATCGCCCTCTGCGACCCGGGAGAACCCTTCGCGCAGCTGACGCATGGGTCGCGTCAGATTCCAGGCAAGCAGCAGGCTGAAGAGTAATCCTACCGAACCGGCGAAAACAAACATCGGTTCAGGGATATTGAGGAATCTGCGCGGCATGCTGTTCATCATGCTCTCTTTTCGCATGCCATCGATGTCATAGCGCAGCTGATACCCTTTTCCATCGGCGCCGCGCACCCAGCGCTCACTTTCGGCGGGCCGATGCGCCTCCCCATCCGGGTTAGCCTGCGCAGGCGATGGTTGCGCCTGTGGCAGGATGTGGAAAAACTGCCGGTCACGTTTGTCCCAGCCCGACAGCATCGCGTTCAGCGCCTCAGGCCCGTTCTGCGCCAGCGCCGTCGCCGCCGAGGTGAGTTGCAGATCGGCCACGCGGCGGACCGCCACCAGTTCAGGCGGCTCGTGTCGTCTACCGGAGAGCGAAAAGCCGAGCCAGATAAGCTGACTGATGATGACAAAGACGATCCAGAAGCCGATAAAGATCTTCCAGAACAGGCGTCCACGGTAGTGCCTCATCGAATGCGATAACCGATACTGCGAACGGTTTCGATCGTGATGCTGTCAGCGGTTAAGGCACTGAGCTTCTGACGGATGTTGCTGATATGCACATCGACGCTGCGATCATACGCCTCGCGCGGGCGACCAAGTCCCTTCTCCGACAGCTCATCTTTTGAGACCACCCTGTCCGGAGCGCGCATCAGCAGTTCCAGCAGATTAAATTCCGAGGCGGTGAGATCGAAGGCTTTCTCCTGCCATTCACTGATACGGGTGGCGGGATTGAGGGTCAGCGCCCCCCAGCGCAGCGGCTCCTGGCTATCCGGCTGCGGAGCCTGCTCTTCGAAACGCCGCAGCACCGCCCGCAGACGCGCCACCAGCTCGCGCGGATAGCAGGGCTTGGGCATGTAGTCATCGGCCCCCATCTCCAGACCGATTACGCGGTCAATGTTATCGCCTTTGGCGGTCAGCATAATCACTGGTATGCGGCTGTTCTGACGCACCTGGCGCAGAACGTCAATGCCACTCATATCGGGCAGCATGATGTCCAGGATCATCGCGGTGAACTGGCCGGAGAGCGCGCCCTGAATCCCGGCGCTGCCGGTCAGCACCAGCTGAGCATCGAAGCCTTCCGCAATCAGGTACTGGCTTAACATCGTGCCGAGCTCTACATCATCATCTACAAGCAGAATTTTCATGGTCATTTCTCCGGAGAACGGGCGCTATTTTCACCTGTGCGGCCGATCGGCGCAGCCTGATTTACGTGATCCTTACAGATTCACACTCGCTGGCACAGTAAACCGGGCAAAAAAAAGGCCTGTGGGCAGCAGACGCTTCACAGGCCAGGTTTCGCATCCGCAGCGGTTACGGGTGATAGAGACCGGTCGAGAGATAACGATCGCCGCGATCGCAGGCGATCGCCACCACCACGCTTCCCGGATTTGCCTCGGCGATGCGCAGTGCACCCGCCACCGCGCCGCCTGAACTGACGCCACAGAAGATGCCCTCACGGCGTGCCAGCGCCCGCATGGTCTCCTCCGCTTCCTTCTGCGTCATATCGATGACGTCATCCACCAGATTGGGACGGTAGATCCCCGGCAGATAGGCCAGCGGCCAGCGACGGATGCCCGGAATGCTGCTGCCCTCGCTGGGCTGTAAGCCAATGACCTGCACGCCGGTGTTGTGCTCTTTCAGGTAGCGTCCCACGCCGGTGATCGTGCCGGTGGTGCCCATACTGGAGACAAGATGGGTCATACGCTGATTCGACTGCTGCCACAGCTCCGGGCCGGTGGTCTGATAGTGGCCCAGCGGATTATCGGGATTGTTGAACTGATCCAGCACCCGGCCCTCGCCGCGTGCCGCCATCGCCTGCGCCAGATCGCGCGCCCCTTCCATTCCCTGCTCGCGCGGCACCAGTATCAGCTCTGCCCCATAAGCACGCATCGCATCCTGCCGCTCCTGACTCATGTTGTCCGGCATCAGCAGGCGCATACGGTAGCCTTTCATCGCGGCGATCATCGCCAGCGCAATGCCGGTGTTGCCACTGGTGGCTTCGATCAGCTGATCGCCGGGCGTGATATCCCCCCGCAGCTCCGCCTGATTGATCATCGACCAGGCCGCACGATCCTTGACCGAACCCGCCGGATTGTTGCCTTCCAGCTTAAGCCAGACCTCACTGCCGTTAGCGGGCGTCAGGCGCTGTAACCTGACCAGCGGGGTATTGCCGATGGTATTTTCAAGAGTCGTCACGGTAAGGTTCCTGGCTTAATGCAAACAGAAGGCAAAAAAAAGGCGGGAGTCACACTCCCGCCCGGTGTTGATCAGAAAATATCAGGCACTCTGGGCAAAGGCAACAGCGCGCAGCGGGGTATCACCCTTATAGAGACGCGCCTGCTGCAGGCCAACAAACAGGCGTTCGCCACGAATCGGGGCGGTCTGTTCACCTTCAAATACCAGCGAAAACGGCTCGCTCTGCCAGCCAGCGGGCTGCACCACCAGCTGCCAGAAGTGTCCACGCGGACTCACTTCCAGCACCTGCACCGGCAGCGGGGTTTCCAGGCTGCTGTGGCGGGACACGTCGATTTCCCACGGACGCAGGAACAGCTCAACCGGGCCCTGATGTGCCGAGGTATACCCCAGCGGCCAGTGATGCGCGCCGACATGGAACTGCGACCCGTGGATCTCACCATCAAAGCGATTCACTTCACCCAGGAACTCCAGCACAAAGCGGGTTGCCGGATCGCGCCACACGTCATCTGGCGTGCCGACCTGCTCGATATTACCCTGGCTCATCACCACCACGCGGTCTGCCACTTCCATCGCCTCTTCCTGGTCGTGGGTCACAAACACGCTGGTAAATTTCAGCTCTTCATGCAGCTGACGCAGCCAGCGACGCAGCTCTTTACGCACCTGCGCATCGAGCGCGCCAAAAGGTTCATCCAGCAGCAGGATTTGCGGTTCTACCGCTAACGCACGCGCCAGCGCCACACGCTGTTTCTGCCCGCCCGACAGCTGAGCCGGGAAGCGGTTCGCCAGATGGGCCAGCTGCACCATCTCCAGCAGACGGGTAACACGCTGTTTGATCTCGGCCGCAGAAGGACGTTCCCGACGCGGCAGCACCGTCAGGCCAAAGGCGATGTTGTCGAACACCGTCATATGGCGGAACAGCGCATAGTGCTGGAAAACAAATCCAACCTGACGATCGCGCGCATGCAGACGACTCACATCGTTGCCATGAAAACGGATCTGGCCGCTGTTCTGATGCTCCAGCCCGGCAATAATGCGCAGCAGCGTGGTTTTACCGGAGCCGGATGGGCCAAGCAGCGCCACCATTTCACCCGAGGCAATATCCAGAGAGATATCGTTCAGCACCGAGGTGCGACCAAAGGATTTGTTGATCTTGTTAATCTCAATGCTCATGATTTCCCTCCTGTTGCAGGTGCTTGTGCTGTTGCTCCAGACGCCACTGCACAATACTTTTCAGAAACAACGTTACAATGGCCATCAGGGTCAGCAGCGCGGCAGCGGTGAAGGCGCCGACCGTATTGTAATCCTGATGCAATAATTCAACCTGAAGCGGCAGCGTATAGGTCTCACCGCGAATCGATCCCGATACCACCGAGACCGCACCAAACTCACCAATCGCACGGGCGTTGGTCAGCACGATGCCATACAGCAGCGCCCAGCGAATGTTCGGCAATGTCACACGACGGAACATCTGCCAGCCTGAAGCGCCCAGCAGCACCGCCGCTTCATCTTCGTGACTGCCCTGGCTCAGCATCACCGGCACCAGTTCGCGCACCACAAACGGACAGGTCACAAACACGGTCGCCAGCACCATGCCCGGCCAGGCGAACATAACCTGGATGTTATGCGCATCCAGCCAGCCGCCCGCCGGACCGTTGACGCCCCAGAACAGCAGATACATCAGACCGGCCACCACCGGCGACACGGCAAACGGAATATCAAACAGGGTCAGCAGCAGCTGACGCCCCGGAAAGGTAAAGCGGGTCACCAGCCAGGCGAGCAGCGTGCCAAACACCAGGTTAACCGGAACGGTGATCAGCGCCACCATCACCGTCAGCCAGATGGCGTGCAGCATATCGGGGTCAGCCAGGTTGCTCAGGGAGACCAGCAGCCCCTGATTCAGCGCCTCCCAGAAGATGGAGACCATCGGCACCAGCAGCAGCAGAATCGAGAGCAGCGCGCCGATACCAATCAGCAGCCATTTGCCCCAGTTCACCGGCTGGCGATCCGCATGATTCAGTTGTGAAACCTCAGCCATTAGTGACCTCCCAGTCGACGGCCAAAGCGGCTCTGTAAGGTGTTAATCGCAAATAACAGGATAAGCGAGGCGGCCAGGATCACCGAGGCGATGGCGCTGGCGGCCGGATAGTCAAACTCCTGCAACCGGACAAAAATCATCAGCGAGGTCACTTCCGTTTTCCAGGCGATATTACCGGCAATAAAGATCACCGCACCAAACTCACCCAGGCTGCGGGTAAAGGAGAGCGCCGTGCCCGCCAGCAGCGCCGGGGCGACTTCCGGTAACACAACCCGACGGAAGCTCTGCCACGGTGTGGCACCCAGCGTTTCAGCGGCTTCTTCATACTCCGGGCCTAACTCCTCCAGCACCGGCTGTACCGTGCGCACCACAAACGGGATGCTGGTGAAGGCCATGGCGATGGCGATGCCGATCCAGGTGTAGGAGATTTTGATATCGAAATGGGCAAACCACTGTCCATACCAGCCGTTGACCGAAAAGAGTCCGGCCAGTGTCAGGCCCGCGACGGCGGTCGGCAGCGCAAACGGCAGATCCATCAGGCCATCCAGCAGCGTGCGGCCCGGGAAGCGGTAGCGGGTCAGGATCCACGCCATCAGCATGCCGAACACCGCATTAAACAGCGAGGCGACACCGGCGGAGAGCAGCGTAACCTTGTAGGCCGCAACCAGCTGCGGGTTGGTCACCACATCCCAGTACTGCTGAAGGGTCATCTGTGACAGCTGCATGATCACGGCGCTGATGGGCAGCAGCAGAATCAGGCAGGTAAAAAGCAGGCTGGTGCCCAGGCTCAGTCCAAAGCCGGGCAACACGCGTTTATGACTTGCTGCAAACATTATCCACGCCCCGCCGCTAACAATTTATCCAGCTCACCGCCGCTGGCGAAATGCGTTTTCATCACGTTGTCCCAGCCGCCAAAGGCCTCTTCAACCCGGAACAGGCTGGTCTGCGGGAAGCGATCCTTCTGCTCTGCCATCAGCTGCGGATTGTTCACGCGATAGTAGTAGTGCGTAATAATCGTCTGCGCTTCCGGTGTGTAGAGGTAGCGAAGATAGGCGCTGGCCGCATCCGCGGTGTGGTTACCGGCAACGTTTTTATCTACCCACGCTACCGGGAACTCCGCCAGAATGTTGGTTTTCGGCACGATCACCTCATACTCATCTTTGCCGTACTGGTTGCGGATATTGTTTACTTCCGACTCAAAGCTAATCAGTACGTCGCCCAGACCGCGCTCAGCGAAGGTCGTGGTCGCACCACGGCCCCCTGTATCGAAAACTTCAACGTTTTTCAGAAACTGCGTCATAAAGGCACGGGTTTTAGCCTGATCGTTACCGTCCGCTTTATCAGCAGCCCCCCAGGCGGCCAGATAGGTATAGCGACCATTGCCGGACGTTTTCGGGTTAGGGAAAATCAGCTTCACATCGTTACGGGTCAAATCTGACCAGTCATGAATCTGCTTTGGGTTTCCTTTGCGCACCAGAAACGCCATGGTGGAATAGAACGGTGAACTGTTATTCGGCAGACGGCTTTTCCAGTCTGCGGCAATCAGGTTGCCTTTATCATGCAGGACCTGCACATCTGTCACCTGGTTGTAAGTGACAACATCGGCGCGCAGTCCCTGCAGGATAGCCAGCGCCTGTTTAGATGAACCGGCATGGGACATTTTGATGGTCAGCGGGTCGGCAGGATGGCTGGCATCCCACTGTTTAACAAAAGGGGCATTCAGGGCAACAAACAGCTCCCGGGACACATCGTAAGAGCTGTTAAGAAGTTCAGTGGCATTGGCTGCGCCAGCAAGGCTCAGCGACAACGCGATACCGCTCACGACTTTTTTCATCGCTTGTAATGTCATTTGGCACCCTGAAAAAATTTGATGCGGATCTCACCCGCTGAAACATCAGTTTATTTATAACTCAGGGAAAACCAGTAACGGTTTTATATATCGTTTGATGATTTCAAAGTCGAAAAAAGCATAAGACAGCGGCAGAGTTTATGCAGAAATCAGCAAAAGCCGCAGAGAGGATAACCCCCGCTGAGCACCAGCCTGCGGGGGTAACCAGGCGCGTCAGCGCATGGCGTTTAGCAGGCAGTGTTAACGCTGCCAGACGATTTTGCTGAGTTTCCAGGTTTTCAGCGTGTCATCGGAAGGCATCAGCCCTTCCGGTCCATGCCAGTCGCCATGGTAGAGATAGGTGAGATGCTGACTGCCGGGGGCCCGGCATGCTACGTCTCGCGCATCCGTTCCGCTGGCCAGGGTGCAGTTGCTGAAGGCTTTGGTGAACTTATTGCTGAAAGCATCGCCTACTTTACTGCCGTCGCTGCTGGCAATCTGGCTGTCCATCACCTCAATGCGTTCAACCTGCGACTGCCCGTAAATCACCAGCTTCACCTTGTCGTCATCCAGCGCCTGCCAGAACGCAACCACCTGACCGTTTTCGCCACGCATGCCCTGACGCAGGGTGTAATCCCCGTTCAGGCCGGCTTTAATCGCCTCCTCTTTCATGGCCGTCGAGGCGGTCAGTCCGCCTACGCCCTGCTCCGTCGCGGTGAGCGATGAACCGAACCAGTTCCACGGCAGCGCCGAGGACCAGTGATACGTCAGCGGATTCCACCAGCTGGCCTGCTGGCTGCTGTCAGTGCCGGAACCCGAACTGGCACAGCCGCTCAGTGCAACGGCGGCGATCAGTAGCGTGGAACGAACAGCTTTCATGAGAACTCCTGTAAATACGATGCCGGAAGGCGGAACTGATTGGAGTCGCAAAGCGCCAAAAAGTTTATTTAAGATGATGTTCAGGCAGAAAGCAGTCGCGGCAGCGACGGTCAGTCTGCAGCCAGATGAGAGCCAGCAGGTCAAACAGCGTCAGCAACAGGGGCAGTGGCGAACTGAGCAGATCACCCTGCACAAACTGCAGCCCCTGCCAGATAAGATTCACTAAAAACGACAGCGACAGCACGCTGCGCCAGTGCTGCCAGAGTCGCGGCAGCCGCAGCCGGTAACCGGTCAGCAGCAGACCTGCCAGCGCCGGTAATCCCAGGGCAAGACCGATCCAGAACGCCTGGCGATCCGGATAGAAGAGCGCCAGCAGATCGTTACCCTGCTGCCGTGACGCCCCGGCCATCACCAGCAGTAGCCAGGTGCGCGCCTGCAGTAACAGGATCAGCCAAAAAAGAAACGGCAGCCGCAGCTGCCCTCTGGCGTCATAGTGGTCCGGCTGATAGTCAGGGGACGGCTTAGTATTCACGATCTTCGATCAGACGTTTGCCAAACAGCAGCACATCGACCGGCTCATAATCGAGCTTCTCGTAAAAGGCCACCACCTGATCGTTCTCTTCGCGGATCATCAGATGCAGCTTCGGACAGCCGCGAGCGATGAGCTTCTTCTCCAGACGATTCATCAGCGCATTCGCAAAACCGCGTCCCTGATAGTCAGGATGCACCGCCAGATAATAGGCCGCACCGCGATGACCATCGTAGCCTCCCATCAGGGTGCCGACGACCACGCCGCCGACTTCAGCAACCAGAAAGAGATCGGGGTCGTGATGCATTTTGCGTTCGATATCCAGCTCCGGATCGTTCCATGGCCGTAACAAATCGCAACGTTCCCATAAGGTGATCACTTCTTCAAAATCTTCCTGGCGGAAGGCGCGGATTTCCATCTTCTTCACCTGCAATTAAGCACAATTTGCTGATTATCACGCATTCTCTGCCGCACGCAACCCTCAGCTGAACGGCGGCAAATAAAAAAGCGCAAATTTTCTGTTCGCGGCCTGCAATACAAAGTAATGCCCTGAAATGGTTATGTGATCGCAGACAACAGAGACTTAGGCTATAACACCGGCAGGATTTCTGTTACCGGACCCGCACATGCACCTGCTTAAACGTTTGATTCATCGCCGTCAGTTACTCCTTTCCGGTCTGGCTCTGGCCGTTTTATCGCCGCGCGCGGTTCAGGCCAGAGAGCCTTCAGCGCTTACAGGAACAGGCCGCCATGCACGCCCTGCTCCGCCAGCCAGTAACGGAAAGCGCATTGTGATGATTGATCCCGGCCACGGGGGCATCGACTCCGGCGCGGTCGGCGAGGAGGGTTCAGAAGAGAAGCACATCGTGCTGGAGATTGCCGGTAACGTGAAACGGCAGCTGCAGAGCCATCCGCGCATCGAAGTGCGTCTGACCCGCGACAGCGACCATTTTATTCCGCTCTACCAGCGGGTGGAGATTGCTCATCAGCATGGCGCGCATCTGTTCATGTCGATCCATGCCGACGGCTTTACCAGCCCCGATGCCAGCGGCGCCTCGGTATTTGCGCTCTCCAATCGCGGTGCCAGTAGTTCAATGGCGCGTTATCTCTCTCAGCGTGAGAACGATGCGGACAAACTGGGCGGCGTGAAGGCGCAGCAGCAGGATCACTATCTGCAGCAGATCCTGTTCGATCTGGTTCAGACTGACACCATCAAAAACAGCCTGACGCTGGGCAAACATGTGCTGGATCAGATTCGCCCGGTTCATCATCTGCATAGCCAGCACACGGAACAGGCGGCTTTCGCGGTCCTGAAGTCGCCCTCCATCCCTTCGGTGCTGGTTGAAACCTCCTTTATTACCAATCCGCACGAAGAGCAGTTGCTCGGCACCACGGCGTTTCGTCAGAAAATTGCCGCCGCCATTGCCAGCGGCATCGTCAACTACTTTGATGAGTTTGATCGCCGTAATGCCTGATGCGGAAAGTAACAATGACTCAGTGCAGAAGCTTGAATAAACGCATGTGAACCTGAGAAATGCTCCATCCGACGTAACGTTCAGGCGAAGCGAGCGGCGGAGACCATCCTGAATTATGTTTTAAGTAAGGCCGTATTGACGGCCTTCTGTCTGCCTCTCTGCCGGAAGTTAATCGTGGCAGAGGGTTATCGGCGGTCAGACTTATCCGCGATAAGATAAGTCAGCCCATAAATCACCAGACCAGCAACAAGCACCAGCAGCGGCCCGACAATACGCATCGCCCCTTCATTCAGCGTTGCGGTCAGAAATATGCCAATCACTATCGCCATAAGCACAAGTCCGCCTGACACCTCGGCTATCAGCTTACGGATCAGCCTGATAGTTTTCGATAGCATTAATAAACTCCTCCGCGGCCGATGGATTTTTGCACAGCACTTCACCCATTTTTATAAAATTCTGCAGGGTTCTTCAGACATGAAAATTTCCCATTGTATGCCTGCCTGGATAGCCGCACTCATGCAAGCAGCCCGATTTTGCGTATAATCGCCCTAAATTAAAACCGACGATAAGCGAAAAGATGGCTGATATTTCCCGCGTAAAAGCATTCCTGCTCGCTCTGCAGGATGAGATTTGTAACCAGCTGGCGGCTGAAGATGGCGGCGCAGCGTTCGCAGAAGATAGCTGGCAGCGTCCGGGCGGCGGCGGCGGTCAGAGCCGCGTACTGCGAAACGGTGCGGTGTTTGAACAGGCGGGCGTAAACTTTTCGCACGTGCATGGCGATAAGATGCCGGCTTCGGCTACGGCGCACCGTCCGGAACTGGCGGGCCGCAGCTTTGAAGCGATGGGCGTGTCGCTGGTCATCCACCCGAACAATCCCTATGTGCCCACCAGCCACGCCAACGTGCGCTTTTTTATCGCGGAGAAACCCGGTGCCGATCCGGTGTGGTGGTTTGGCGGCGGGTTTGATCTCACGCCGTTCTACGGCTTCGAAGAAGATGCACTGCACTGGCATCAGACTGCCGCCGACCTCTGTCAGCCTTTTGGCGACGACGTTTATCCGCGATATAAAAAGTGGTGCGACGACTATTTCTATCTGAAACACCGCGATGAGCAGCGCGGCATTGGCGGCCTGTTTTTTGACGATCTCAACACGCCCGATTTTGAGCAGAGCTTCAGCTTTATGCAGGCGGTGGGATGCGGCTTTATTGATGCCTACCGGCCGATTGTGGCACGCCGCAAAGATCATCCGTGGGGCGATCGCGAGCGCCAGTTCCAGCTCTACCGCCGCGGGCGTTATGTGGAGTTCAATCTGGTGTGGGACCGTGGCACCCTGTTTGGCCTGCAGACCGGCGGCCGCACGGAATCGATCCTGATGTCGATGCCGCCGCTGGTGCGCTGGGAATATGATTATCAGCCTGAACCAGACTCGCCTGAAGCGGCCCTCTATCGCGACTTCCTGCCGGTGAAGAACTGGCTCAATCTGCCGTCATAATCCCCCGGACCGCAACGTGGCTCTCTGCCTGCGTTGCGGTTCATTACGCTGTCTCAACCGCCTGAAACCGTTCATCTTCCTGCCGCTCCCACCCGACCTGATAACCGATAAAAAGGGTTCAGTTCCGTTTGTTTCTCATTCATTAGTGCCCTGAATTTCATTGATACACTAGGCCATATTCAGGATAAGGACACCAATGATGGCTTCATTCACAGACCCCGATAAAAACCTTGTAACACTGAGTTTTGCGGAGATAGCGGAACGGCTTAACATCGAAATATACAGTGGTTTCAAACCCGACCTTTCTCCCTGGCTGGGCAGAAATATTATCTTCGACGACATCATCGCAAAGAGAGCGGCGACTGAAGGACACTACGAAGATCAATGCTCCGGGAAATATTACTTTGATATTTTTAATACCATTAAGTCGGCACTGGGTGAAGTCAGCAGAATCGTTGAAGTGGGCGTCTTTATGGGAGGCAGCACCTCTGTTCTGGCTGGCTGTGCACACTATCTGGGTATTGAACTCGATTTGATCGACATCAGTCCGGACCATTTACAGTTCGCCAGAGAGCGCGCAAGAAGAGCCTATCCGGAAACCGTCGAAAGCCGGGTCAGGATGTACCATGGCACCCTTCCGGAGTATGTCAGGGATGTGCTGATGAAAGAAGAAGGCGGAAACGTCATCATTCATCATGATGGCGCGCACGATTTCGAACAGGTGATCCGTGACCTCGGCAGCCTCTTTTATATCAAAGATAAACTGCACAGCTTACTGATTCAGGATACCCATCTGCGTGGCGTTCCTGAATCTTTCAATTTTGTCGATGCCGCCGTCTATTCTATTTTCGGTCGGGATGTCACTTATGCGCCGCTGGGTACCGTCTATAACGACGGGCCGGTTTGTGAACCGAACCGCTGGCAGGGCAACTATTTTATGCCGGGTGAACCCGAAGGGATGTATATCCCGCTGGCGCATAATAAATTTTACTACCCGCACCCCAAAATAACGCTGGCGCAATTTTTTGAGCGGCAATAGCGCAGCGCGTGATTCGGGCCGCCTGTACTCTCATCGCGGCCTGTTTTAAAACGCCTCTCCCTGGGAGGCTCAGACATCCCTCCTGTTTAGCATTCAGCCTGCCCCGCCACGTTTCACTGTGGCAGCGCTTTTCCCGTCCCCGCGTTTTTACTTGCCGATTCACCGCACCGTTTTCTGCTCCCGGCGTATGACGAGAGTGAGTGTCGTCACGCCGCTTTGATGCGGAGAGGGCACGGATTGCTACAGTGTTGCCTGCGTCATTTTCCCCGACTGCTATGCTTAAGGATGGAATATGGCGCACCCCTCGGGTTACACCGCATGAAGGCTCCTTCGCACCGCCTCGCAGCGCAACAATCAGAGAAACCGCATTTTCATCAGAAAGTGTCTGTTGCAATGTTATGGGTTCGCGTTCCCGCTAGCAGCACATGCCACAGACCGGCTGCGAGGCCTGAGGTGATCCCTGTTCGCTTTCATTTTTCTTTTCAAGGAGTTTAGAGATGAACCAGCTAGAAGCCCTAAAACAGTTCACCACCGTGGTGGCGGACAGTGGCGATATCGAATCGATTCGTCATTACCACCCGGAAGACGCCACCACCAACCCTTCACTCATTCTGAAAGCATCCGGTCTCGAAGGGTACAAGCACCTGATGGATGACGCGATCGAGTACGCTAAAAAACAGGGCGGCAGCAAAGAGACTCAGATCATCAACGCCAGCGACAAAGTGGCAATCAATCTCGGTATGGAAATCCTTAAAAGCATACCGGGCCGTGTTTCGACCGAAGTGGATGCGCGCCTCTCCTTCGATCGTGGCATGTGTGTGACCAAAGCAGAAAAACTGATTCGGATGTACGAAGAGCAGGGTATCGACCGCTCGCGCGTACTGATCAAGCTGGCTTCAACCTGGGAAGGTATCCGCGCTGCGGAAGAGCTGGAGAAGAATGGTATCCACTGCAACCTGACTCTGCTCTTCTCCTTCGCGCAGGCGCGTGCCTGCGCGGAAGCGGGCGTGTTCCTGATCTCGCCGTTCGTGGGTCGCATCTACGACTGGTATAACTCACGCAAGCCGATGGAACCCTACGTGGCAGATGAAGATCCGGGCGTGAAATCCGTGCGTCGCATCTACGACTACTACAAAAAGCACCGCTACAGCACCATCATTATGGGTGCCAGCTTCCGTAAAGTGGAGCAGATTGTGGCGCTGGCGGGCTGCGATCGCCTGACGCTCTCCCCTAACCTGCTGGAAGAGCTGCAGAACAGCGACGCGCCGCTGGAGCGCAAGCTGGAGCCGTCTACCGAAGGCTTCCATCAGCCATCACCGCTCTCTGAGGCGGAGTTCCGCTGGGAGCATAATCAGGATCCGATGGCGGTTGAGAAACTGTCTGATGGTATCCGCCAGTTCGCTGTTGACCAGCAGAAGCTGGAAGATGTACTGGCCGCACGTCTGTAGTCCTCATTTTAGTCGGGCGGGACTTTCCCGCCCTGATGCATAACAAGGGAGAACTTTATGTCCTCACGCAGAGAGTTGGCAAACGCGATTCGTGCACTGAGCATGGATGCGGTTCAGAAGGCAAATTCCGGCCACCCCGGTGCGCCAATGGGAATGGCCGATATCGCCGAAGTGTTGTGGCGCGACTTCCTTCAGCACAATCCGACCAATCCCGCCTGGCTTGATCGCGACCGCTTTATCCTCTCCAACGGCCACGGCTCAATGCTGCTCTACAGCCTGCTGCACCTGAGTGGCTACGCCCTGCCGATTGAAGAGCTGAAAAACTTCCGTCAGCTGCACTCCAAAACGCCGGGCCACCCGGAAATCGGCTACACGCCAGGCGTGGAAACGACGACCGGCCCGCTGGGTCAGGGTCTGGCGAACGCCGTTGGTCTGGCGATTGCAGAGCGCACGCTGGCCGCGCAGTTTAACCGTCCGGATCATGAGATTGTCGACCACCATACCTATGTCTTTATGGGCGATGGCTGTCTGATGGAAGGGATTTCGCACGAAGTCTGCTCCCTGGCGGGCACCCTGGGTCTCGGCAAACTGATCGGCTTCTATGACCATAACGGTATCTCGATCGATGGTGAAACCGAAGGCTGGTTTACCGACGACACCCATAAGCGCTTCGAGTCTTACAACTGGCACGTCATCGGCGACATCGACGGCCATGACGCGGACGCCATTCGCGAGGCGATCAAAGAGGCGCAGAGCGTTACCGATAAGCCTTCGCTGATTATCTGCCGCACCATAATCGGTTTCGGTTCCCCGAACAAAGCCGGTAAAGAGGAGTCGCACGGCGCAGCGCTGGGTGAGGAAGAAGTCGCCCTGACCCGCAAGCAACTCGGCTGGAACTATCCGGCGTTTGAGATCCCGGCTGAAATCTATCAGCAGTGGGATGCCAAAGCCGCCGGTGCGGAACGGGAAAAAGCCTGGGATGCAAAATTTGCGGCCTATAAAGAGGCACATCCTGAGCTGGCGAAAGAGTACGAACGCCGTATGAATGGCGAGATGCCGTCAACGTGGGAAAGCGAAGCCACCCGTTTCATTCAGGAGCTGCAGGCTAACCCGCAGAAAATTGCCAGCCGTAAAGCCTCACAAAACTCGCTGGAAGCCTACGGCAAATTACTGCCGGAGTTCCTCGGCGGTTCTGCAGACCTGGCGCCCAGTAACCTGACGATCTGGTCTGGCTCCAAATCGATCAAAGAAGATCCGGCCGGCAACTACATTCACTACGGTGTGCGTGAGTTCGGGATGACGGCGATTGGTAACGGTATCGCACACCATGGCGGTTTCGTCCCCTACACGGCCACCTTCCTGATGTTTGTCGAATATGCGCGTAACGCAGCACGCATGGCGGCGCTGATGAAGGCGCGACAGATTCTGGTCTACACCCATGACTCCATCGGTCTGGGCGAAGATGGCCCGACCCACCAGCCCGTTGAGCAGATCGCCAGCCTGCGTCTGACGCCCAACATGAGCGTATGGCGTCCGTGCGATCAGGTGGAAACGGCTGTGGCGTGGAAAGCGGCTATCGAACGCCATCATGGCCCGACTGCGCTGATCCTCTCCCGTCAGAATCTGCTGCAGCCGGAACGTACCCCGGAGCAGATCGAGAACATCAAACGCGGCGGCTATGTGCTGAAAGATTGCGACGGCACCCCCGAAGTGATCCTGATTGCCACCGGTTCAGAAATTGAGATCACCCTGGGTGCAGCCGATAAGCTCACTTCAGGCGGTCACAAGGTGCGGGTGGTTTCACTGCCTTCAACCGACCTGTTTGATGCGCAGGATGCTGCCTACCGCGAATCCGTTCTGCCTGTCGGCGTGAAGGCGCGCGTGGCGGTGGAAGCCGGAATCGCCGACTACTGGTTCAAGTATGTGGGTCTGGAAGGCGCGATTGTCGGTATGACCACCTTTGGTGAATCAGCGCCAGCCGGCAAGCTGTTCCCGGAGTTTGGCTTCACGGTGGAGAATATCGTCAGTCACGCTGAAGCATTACTCAAGCCGGTGTAATGCTTTTGCCCTTCCCGGCACACCGGGAAGGGCCATTTCATCACATAGCCCGAAACAGAAAAAAATCTCGTCTCCCCTCTTCACGCCCCGCACAAACTGATTACTATAGAGCCGTCATAGTTAATGCTGCCTGCGCCCTGGCTGCCCGCCTGTTCCTGCTGCTCTTCTGCCGGAATAACGCGATGTGCTGCCCGCGTCTGTCCGATGCGTGAAGGCAGATCTCCTCCGATCTCTATAGCGAAGCCATTTCCGTTGAACATGCGCACACCCTATTTTCTGGCCCTGATGGTTTCACTGCTTCCATTAAAAAGCATGGCGCAGGTCGCGCCCGATCCGCTGCTCGCCTCTCAGATTGTTGACCGCTATGCGGAGCATATCTTTTATGGCAGCGGTGCAACCGGTATGGCACTGGTCGCGATTGATGGCAATCAGCGGGTCTTCGCCAGCTTTGGTGAAACCCGGCCAGGCAACAATGTGCGCCCGCAAAAAGATTCGCTGATTCGTATCGCTTCGCTGAGTAAGCTGATGACCAGTGAAGTGATGGTCAAGCTGGCGGAGCGCGGACAGATTCGCCTCGACGATCCGCTGAGTAAATATGCGCCGCCGGGCACCCGCGTGCCTGCTTATAACGGACAGCCCATTCGTCTGATCAACCTCTCCACCCATACCAGCGGACTGCCGCGTGAACAGCCTGGCGGCAAGGCGCAGCGGCCGGTGTTTGTCTGGCCGACGCGCAGTGAACGCTGGACGTGGCTGTCACGGGCGAACCTCAAAGCCGCACCGGGCAGCAGTGCCGCCTACTCCAACCTGGGTTACGATCTGCTGGGCGATGCGCTGTCGCGCGCGGCGGGCACGCCCTACCCGGCCCTGTTTCAGCAGTTGATCACCCGTCCGCTGGGTATGAAAGACACCACCTTTACGCCTTCGCCTGAGCAGTGTGGTCGCCTGATGGTGGCTGAGAAAGGGGCCAGCCCCTGCAACAACACCCTGGCGGCGATTGGCAGCGGCGGCGTTTACTCCACGCCGGATGATATGGGCCGCTGGATGCAGCAGTTCCTTAACTCGTCGGTTAACCATCGCACCCCGCAGATCGATCGGCTGCAAACGCTGATCTATCGCCGCGATCAGCTGACCCGCGTGGAAGGCATGGATGTGCCAGGGAAAGCGGATGCGCTGGGGATGGGCTGGGTCTACATGGGACCAAAGAATGGTCGTCCCGGGATTATTCAGAAAACCGGCGGTGGCGGGGGTTTCATTACCTATATGGCGATGGTGCCGCAGCATAACGTGGGCGTGTTTGTCGTGGTGACGCGCTCGCCGCTGACCCGCTTTACGCCAATGAGCGACGGCGTAAACAACATGCTGGCTGAGCTGGTCGGCAACCAGACCGGCTCTCCGATGATGGTGCAGGTCATCCGCTAACGCTGCTGGACGCCACCGTCTGACTGGCTGACCCACAGGGTTGGCCAGTCATCACTGCTATGCCAGGCATCGCAGGTCGACTCCTCCGCATATTCCGCCAGCACAAAGCGGGTGCCATCAAACTGCCAGCGTGTGGCACTGCCGCAGTCACCGAGCCCCCGCCCCTTGCCAAACGTATAAAGCTGGCCGCTGGCCGCATCATACTCAGCGTTAATCAGCTCAAGCTGGCGGTCACTCGCTCTCGGCGGAGTAAAGGGCAGCGTCAGCGTGATGCCCCGTGCCACGTAGGGCGTGCTGCGCGTCACTTCAAACGCCAGATCGATGACGTTGTATGCCCCCATTTCACAACTGACCAGCAACAGCGCATGCTGATCGGTGAGAGGCGCAACGCTGACCTCACGCCGCAGCGGGTCGAGTGAGCAGGAGTCGGTATTGATGCGCCAGGTGCCGTAATCGATTAATCCGCTGGTCTCTTCGCGCGTCAGGGGCGCAGGCGGCCTCACGGCGGGAGGCAGCTGTGGCAATGCTGGCGGCGGCGGAACCTCCCAGCTGGCGCGGTCGCCACGTTTAATCCACGCGCTCATGCTGTTCACCCGCCCCTGCCTGTCATCCATCAGCAGCAGTGCAGCTTTCATACCGCGCAGGGAGATCGCGGCACTGGCATCGTAGGTGAGTTGCAGGGTTTTGGCTTCCATCACCAGATCAAGAAATTCATCAATGGCGATAGCATTGCTGGTGGCGAGATGGTGCGGTTCTGCCGTCCAGTGTTTGAGGTCCGGTTTAAGACGCCGCTGGTCGAGCAGCAGATTATCCTGCAGCGGGCCGCCAGGCAGCGCGCCGGTATAGGCACTGCCGTAGTCGATGCGGAGTAAGGGGCGATCGTTAACGCCCGCATGGCGCGAAATCGTCATCACCAGCCCTTTATCGCCGGGGATATTGCGGGCCACGCAGAAGGCTTCGTTGTTGCAGGTGATTTGCCAGTCGTTGAATGACTTTTGCAACGGTTCCGCCTGAACACAGGTCACCCACAGAGACGTCGACAGCCACAGCGATTTCATCCAGTACGACATTAAGAAAATCGATCCCCAAAAACCCAGAGTGGAGAGGATAGCGCATCAATGGGCCAGACAGGGTTCGCATTCTGTGAACCCGTGCAAAAAGCGCAGTTAACTGCTTAAAAAGCGTGCATAACCTGGAGACAGTGTCCGCATTGCAGCCCGGGCTGTCGCGTGGCGGGCCGTTCAGGGCACGATTATGGCGTCAGCCAGCCTGCGATGCGGGCATGCTGCAACAGCATAATGGTTTTACCGTCGCGAATGCGGCCATCGGCGACCATCGCCAGCGCATCCGGGAAGCGCAGCTCCAGTACATCAATCGACTCATCATCAACGCCCCCGCCCGCATTGTCACGCAGCGCGTCGTGATATTCCGCCGCGAAAAAGTGGATCAGCTCGGTCACGCCGCCCGGTGACATGTAGCAGCTATAGAGTTTTTCCACCTCACCCACGGCGTAGCCGGTCTCTTCGATGGCCTCTTTGCGGATGCAATCTTCCGGCGTGTCATCATCCAGCAAACCCGCGCAGGCTTCGATCAGCATGCCGCTGTCGTTACCGTTGACGTAGGTGGCGATGCGGAACTGGCGCGTCAGCACCACACTGTTTTTTTCACGGTTATAGAGCAGGATGGTCGCCCCGTTGCCGCGGTCATAGACTTCACGCTTGTGGCGGATCACCTCACCCTGACGGTCGGTTATCTCATAGGTGTAGTTACGCAGCACAAACCAGTTTTCAGACAGGAGTTTATCTTTGATGATGTTGATCTTAAACGACATGCAGACTCCGCTACCGCATAAAGGGAGCCTTTCATCATAGGGGCAAGGAGGCGGGAAAACTATCCTAATTCGCGGCGCCGGTTTGCGCCCAAAAAAAAGCCAGCCCGGAGGCTGGCCTGATGACGGCAATGGCGATCAGCGGGAGGATTCATCCGCCAGCTGGGTCGGCTTTGCCTCCTCTTCATGATGATCATGCTCGGTTTCGGCGATAGCGTTAACGCGCTTACGCACGCCAAACCATCCCAGCACCAGCACCACGGCAATCAGCGGAATAGAGGCGATGGTATAGGTGCCGTTCGGGTAGTCGAACGCCATCAGCACCAGCACGCTGAACAGGAACAGCAGGGTCAGCCAGGACGTAAACGGCGCGCCCGGCAGCTTGAAGCTCACATCATCCGCCTTGCCCTCTTTGATCGCCTTACGCAGACGCAGCTGGCAGACCACGATAAAGGCCCAGGAGGAGATAATACCCAGTGAGGCGACGTTCAGGACGATCTCAAACACCTGCGACGGCACGTAGTAGTTAAGCACTACGCCAATGACATAAACGCCGATGGTGACCAGAATCCCGGCATAAGGCACCTGCTGACCGTTCATCTTAGACATGAACTTCGGTGCAGAACCGCCCATCGACATGGAACGCAGAATACGTCCGGTCGAATAGAGGCCGGAGTTCAGGCTGGAGAGCGCCGCGCTCAGCACCACGATGTTCATGATGCTGCCGATGTAAGGTACGCCCAGCTTTGAGAAGAAGGTCACGAACGGACTCTGACCGGCCTGATAGGCGTTCCACGGCAGCAGCAGCACCAGCAGGACCACCGAACCGACGTAGAACAGACCGATACGCCAGATCACGCTGTTAATAGCTTTCGGCAGCATGGTCTGCGGATCTTTACATTCGCCCGCCGCTGTTCCGACGAGTTCGATCGAGGCAAAGGCGAACACTACCCCCTGAATCAGCACCAGCGCAGGCAGTAAGCCGTGCGGGAAGATGCCGCCGTTGTCGGTAATCAGATGGAAGCCGGTGCTGTTGCCATCCAGCGGTTTGCCGGTGCCAAGGAACACCACGCCCACCACGAGGAAGACCACGATGGCCAGCACTTTCACCAGCGCGAACCAGAACTCCATTTCGGCAAACCACTTCACGCCGATCATGTTCATGGTACCAACAATCGCCAGCGCACCCAGGGCGAAGACCCACTGCGGCACATCACCAAACGCGCCCCAGTAGTGCATGTAGAGCGCGACGGCGGTGATATCCACGATACCGGTCATGGCCCAGTTGACGAAATACATCCAGCCCGCCACGTAGGAGGCTTTCTCGCCGAGGAACTCACGGGCATAAGAGACAAAGCTGCCGCTGCTGGGACGGTGTAACACCAGCTCACCCAGCGCACGCAGAATAAAGAAGGAGAAAATGCCACACACCAGATAGATGATGGCTAAGGCGGGGCCCGCAGCCTGCAAACGGCCACCTGCGCCCAGGAACAAACCGGTGCCGATGGCACCACCGATTGCGATCATCTGTACGTGCCGGTTACCCATAGCCTTCTGGTAGCCCGCGTCATGAGAATTGAGCCAGCGTCGTTTCGCAGCGCGCAACTCGCCTGGGGTTTTCTTTTTAGATTTCATAGCTTTCCTGTTTGTCCTGACCATCAGTCGTCGCTTCCCCCATGCAGGTGTCATGCCCTGAGTTATGGGGTATTTTCCTCTGTGCGCTTGCCTGTGAGTGAGTGCCAGGCAAGGCGGGAATTTACGGCGATGAATCCTACCCGTTATGCAGGAACGAAGCAAAATATACCGGGCGGATGCACAGGCTGATTTGTAAGAATCCGTCATGATGCACAAAAATAAAAAAACCGGCCATTTTCAGGCCGGTAAGAGCTACAGGGATGGAAACAGGAGGGTATAGCTAGCGATAAATCTCTGCGGTGCCGCTCCACAGGCTGGAGTCGCCTGGGTTATCGACGCCGATAACACGGTAGTGGCTGGCACCCATCTCTTCCGCTTTTTGCGACAGATGGCGGCTGGCATCATCCAGCGAGCCTCGCACGCCGGAGACCGAGACGCTGCCGATGCTCTGGAGGTTCTGCGCCTGGGCCTGATCGACCGGTGCAGCAGCGAAAGTGGCAAATGAGGCGGTAGTCAGTAAGGCGCCCGCCAGAACAGCATTCAGTTTTTTCATGGGATGCTCCTTAATCTGTAATCGGGGGTAAGTCAGTGACTGGAAGAATTATTAGCGCTGCAATGAAAAGCAACATCGGGGCGGTGTAAAGCTGTTTGTTTTTTGACCACAGAACCGTCGTCGATCCTGGGAACTGTCAGTTGCGGTCATTTTTTGTTCGGTCCGACACGACGGGTGCGATAAACCGCAGCAGGATCATTTGCGTCAGGGGATTGCTCTTTTATAATCCCGCACTCACCACAGGGCCATTCATGTGATTGTTAAACGTTCCGTAACTCAAAGCATCGCGCAGGCGCTCAGTGCAATTGTCCTGCTGTCGCTGCTCACAACAGGTCTGGCCCTGGTCACGCTGCTCAGCAGTCAGCGCGACGCAGAGGCGATCAATCTGGCCGGTTCACTGCGTATGCAGAGTTACCGCATGGCCTGGGATGCCAGCCGTCAGCCGCAGAATCTGCCGCAGCATCTGGCGCTCTATCAGCAGACGCTGGACTCTCCGGTATTGCAGAAGCTGGATCGCCCCTGGGTTCCGCGTGAAGTCAGTACTCGCTATCAACGTCTGCGCGCCGCCTGGCCCGACCTGCAACAGCAGCTGCTGCAGGGCGATACCGTCACCTGGCAGCATCAGATCCCGGTTTACGTCGCCGAGATCGACCGCTTTGTGCTGGGCTTACAGCGTTACACCGAACTGAAAATGCATCTGGTGGCGGGCAGCAGCCTGGTCGGGGTGATTGCGATTGTGGCACTGGCGCTGATGACGATTCGCTTTACCCGTCTGCAGGTGGTACGGCCCCTCAATGCGCTGGTCACCGCCAGTCGCTACGTTGAGAGCGGCAATTTTGCTTTTCCGCCGCTGCAGGTCGAACAGCAGAATGAGCTGCGGGTACTGTCACACGCCTTTAGCGGCATGGCGGCACGCCTGCACTCGCACTATAAGCTGCTGGAAAGTACGGTGCGTGAAAAGACCGAAGATTTAACCCAGGCGAACCGCACCCTGTCTCTGCTCTATGACAGCTCACAGATGCTGACGGCCAGCCCGCTGCATCCGGCCCTATTTGAAGCCGTCTTAAGCCGCGTGCTGACGCGTGAAAAACTGACGGCTATCCGGCTCGACAGCGATCAGTTTCAGTTCTGCGCCGGTGATGAAGAGGCCGGGGGTCAGTGGCAGCGGCTGCCGGTCCGGCAGGCCGACCAGCCAATGGGCGAGCTGCGCTGGCAGACAGCCAGTGCCTCTCCCCCGGATGAGCTGATGCGCAGCCTCGCGGCGATGCTCGGACGCGCTATCTGGATCTGGCAGGCGCAGCAGCAGTATCAGCAGATGCTGCTGATCGAAGAGCGCACCACCATCGCCCGTGAACTGCATGATTCGCTGGCGCAATCGCTCTCCTTTTTACGCATTCAGCTGACCCTGCTGCGCCGCACCGTCGATAAAGAGGATAGCGCAGCGCACACTATCATTGCCGACTTCGATCGGGCGCTGGCTGATGCCTACCGGCAGCTGCGTGAACTGCTGACCACCTTCCGCCTGACCATTGAGCAGGCAGATCTGGTCGCGGCGATGCAGGCGATGATCGCCTCGCTGCAGGAGAAGAGTGGCGCAGAGATACAGTTTCACTATCAGACCGGGCTGCTGAGTCTGGAAGCGCAGCAGCAGGTGCATGTATTGCAGATCGCCCGAGAGGCGCTGCTGAACGCGATACGTCACGCCAGCGCAGAGGTCATCCGGGTGGAGTATCAGCACAGTGAAAAAGGTGAGCACTTACTAACGATTACGGACGACGGTGTGGGCATGAACAGCACCGACGAACCCCCCGGCCACTATGGCCTGACCATTATGGCGGAACGCGCTCAGCGCCTGGGCGGCAACCTGACCATCCACGCGCAACCGCGGGGCACCCGGGTCGAACTGCGCTTTCCGCCGCAGCCTGCCCGTCCGCTGGAGTAACGGGCCGCCGCCTGGTTTACTCGCCAGAACAGACTGTCGGTTTCACTGAACCGATAAACGGAGAGACTATGCAACAACCCGCATTAACCCTGATGATTGTGGATGACCACCCGCTGATGCGTCGCGGTATTCGTCAGCTGCTGGCGCTGGAGCCGCAACTGACGGTGGTCGCCGAAGCGAATAACGGCACAGAGGCGCTGGCCGAGGCGCGCCGTCAGGAGCCCGACATCATTCTGCTCGACCTGAATATGAAAGGCATGTCCGGGCTGGACACGCTGAAGGCGCTGCGCCATGAAGGGATCAGCGCCCGCATTCTGGTGCTGACCGTTTCTGATGCCCGCAGTGACATTTTTGCGATGGTGGATGCCGGTGCCGATGGCTATCTGCTCAAGGACAGCGAACCGGAGATCCTGCTGGCGCATATTCTGCAGGCATCGCGTGGCGAAAAGGTTTTCAGCGAAGGCGTCGCCAGCTATCTGACCAATCGTCAGCACAGCGCCGATCCGCTGCGTCAGCTCACCGATCGCGAGCGGGATGTGCTGCAGGAGGTTGCGCGCGGCCTGTCGAATAAGGAGATTGCCGCTATTCTGTACATCTCGGAAGAGACGGTAAAAGTGCATATCCGCAATCTGCTGCGCAAGCTGGATGTGCGTTCGCGCGTCGCCGCCACGGTGATGTGGCTGGAAAGCCGCAAATAGCCAACGAATTTACACTTTCTCCTCAATTTCTCCACGATTTCCCCCGCTGCCGCACGTAGAGTGAATGGCGGCGGCGAATCGTGGCAAAGCACATCCGATTTGTCTGTCAGTGCGCCCGTAGCGGGCAGGCCTGGTCGATTTTAACTGTCGTGAGGAGTGTCGGTTTAATGTCGAATTTCTTTATCGACCGCCCCATCTTTGCCTGGGTGCTGGCGATTCTGCTGTGCCTGTGCGGCACGCTGTCGATCAGGTCACTGCCCATTGAGCAGTACCCCGACCTGGCCCCGCCCAATGTCCGCATTACCGCTAACTATCCGGGCGCATCGGCCCAGACGCTGGAAAATACGGTCACCCAGGTGATCGAGCAGAACATGACCGGCATCGATAACCTGATGTACATGTCCTCCAACAGCAGCAACACCGGCCAGGCGCAAATCACCCTCACCTTTACCGCCGGAACCGATCCTGATGAAGCGCGTCAGCAGGTGCAGAACCAGTTGCAGTCTGCGCTGCGCAAATTGCCACAGGCGGTGCAGTCACAGGGCGTCACGGTGAACAAAACCGGTGACAGTAACATTCTGATGGTGGCTTTCGTCTCCACCGACGGCAGCATGGATAAGCAGGATATTGCAGACTATGTCGCCAGCAACATTCAGGACCCCCTGAGCCGCATTGATGGCGTCGGCCAGGTGGACGCCTACGGCTCGCAATATGCCATGCGCATCTGGCTCGATCCCAACAAGCTGATCGCCTATGCCCTGACCACCGGGGATGTGGTCAGCGCTATTCAGTCGCAGAACACACAGGTTGCTGTGGGTCAGGTCGGAGGCCTGCCCTCGGTGGAGAAGCAGGCGCTGAACGCTACGGTCAATGCGCAGTCGATGCTGCAGACCCCGGAGCAGTTCCGGGCTATCACCCTGAAGAACAATCCTGACGGTTCCGTGGTGACGCTGGGCGATGTCGCCAGCGTGGCGCTGGGGGCGGAGAAATATGATTATCTGAGCCGCTACAATGGTCAGCCCGCCTCGGGGCTGGGGGTAAAGCTCGCCTCCGGCGCCAACGAGATGAACACCGATAAGCTGGTGCGGGCGCGCATTGAGGAGCTGTCGCACTACTTCCCGCACGGGCTGGAAGCAAAAGTGGCCTATGAAACCTCGCCGTTCGTCAAAGCGTCAATTACCGATGTGGTGAAGACGCTGCTGGAGGCGATCGTGCTGGTGTTTGGCGTGATGTACCTGTTCATGCAGAATTTTCGCGCCACCCTCATTCCGACTATTGCGGTGCCGGTGGTGCTGTTTGGCACCTTCAGCGTGCTCTACGCCTGCGGATTCAGCATCAACACCCTGACCATGTTTGCCATGGTGCTGGCGATCGGGTTACTGGTGGATGATGCCATCGTGGTGGTGGAAAACGTGGAACGTATCATGCGCGAAGAGGGACTCTCGCCGCGGGCCGCCACCCGGAAATCGATGGGCCAGATTCAGGGCGCGCTGGTCGGTATCGCGCTGGTGCTGTCAGCCGTGTTTGTGCCGATGGCATTTTTTGGCGGAACCGTCGGCGCGATTTACCGTCAGTTCTCCATCACCATCGTGTCGGCGATGGTGCTGTCGGTGCTGGTGGCGATGATCCTGACGCCGGCACTCTGCGCCACGCTGCTCAGGCCGGTGGCACAGGGCGAACAGCATGCGGCGCGCGGCTTTTTTGGCTGGTTCAATCGTCACTTCAACCGCAATGCTGACCGCTATGAGCGCGGGGTCGCGGCGATTCTGCGCCGCGGCGGTCGCTGGCTGCTGCTCTATCTCGGCCTTATCGGCCTGATGGCCTTTCTGTTTCTGCGCCTGCCCACCTCGTTTCTGCCGCTGGAAGATCGCGGTGTATTCCTGACGCAGGTGCAGCTGCCGGCGGGCTCGACGCTGGAGCAGACCGCTCGCGTGGTCGCCAGGGTGGAGCACTACTATCTGACTCAGGAGAAAGCGAACGTACTGTCGGTCTTCTCCACCATTGGCGCAGGCCCGGGCGGCAACGGACAGAACGTCGCGCGTCTGTTTGTGCGACTGAACAACTGGGAGGAGCGGCCCGGTGACGATCGCACCTCCTTTGCGATTATCGAGCGCGCGACCAAAGCTTTTCAGCAGATCAAAGAGGGCCGGGTGATAGCCAGCAGTCCCCCCGCGATTACCGGTATGGGCAGCAGTTCCGGCTTTGACCTGCAGCTGCAGGATCACGGTGGCATCGGTCATACCCAGCTGATGGCGATGCGCGACAGGCTGCTGGAGATGGCGGGCAACGATAAGGCGCTGTCGCGGGTGCGGCACAATGGCCTGGATGACAGCCCGCAGTTGCAGATCGATGTGGATGCGCGCAAAGCGCAGGCGCTGGGCGTGTCACTGGATACCATCAACGACACCCTGACCACCGCGTGGGGCTCCAGCTATGTCAACGATTTTCTGGATCGCGGCCGGGTGAAAAAGGTCTATGTGCAGGCCGCCGCTCCGTTCCGCATGCTGCCGGACGACATTGACAAATGGTATGTCCGCAACAGCAGCGGCAAAATGGTGCCCTTCTCCGCCTTTGCCACCAGCCGCTGGGAGACCGGTTCGCCACGCCTTGAGCGTTATAACGGCTACTCATCGCTGGAGATCGTGGGCGAAGCCGCCAGTGGCGTGAGCAGCGGCGCTGCCATGGATGAGATGGAGAAGCTGGTTAACGCCCTGCCGCTGGGTGTCGGCTTCCAGTGGAGTGGCGCCTCTTATCAGGAGCGCCTCTCCGGCTCACAGGCCCCGGCGCTCTATGCCATTTCGCTGCTGGTGGTCTTTCTCTGCCTGGCCGCGCTCTATGAGAGCTGGTCGATTCCTTTCTCGGTGATGCTGGTGGTGCCGCTCGGCGTCGTCGGGGCGCTGATTGCCACCTGGCTGCGCGGGCTGGAAAATGATGTCTATTTTCAGGTGGGCCTGCTGACAGTGATCGGCCTGTCGGCGAAAAACGCCATCCTGATTGTCGAGTTTGCCAGTGAGATGAACAGTAAAGGGCGTGAGCTGGTGGAGTCTACGCTCGAGGCGTCGCGTCAGCGCCTGCGGCCCATCATCATGACGTCACTGGCCTTTATCTTTGGCGTGCTGCCTATGGCGATCAGCAGCGGAGCAGGCTCCGGCAGCCAGCATGCCGTGGGAACCGGCGTGATGGGCGGCATGATCTCCGCGACGCTGCTGGCGATCTATTTCGTGCCGCTGTTCTTTGTGCTGGTACGCCGTCGCTTCCCGCTGAAAGAGAAGCCGCATGACTGAATGCGGAGCCAATAAAAAGCGGCCCCTGAGATCAGCGGCCGCCTTATTTCTGTGTGTGGTAAGAATGTCAGCAAGCGGGAATGTCCTGCTTTAATCTCCACGTGTTACTTGTTGCGTAACATCGCTTCGATGAATTCTTTCCAGGTTCCCATTTCAGTGTCAATCATAATGCCCTCTCTTATTGTGCTGGCAATATTACGCGTTTTTTTTCGCCAGGTGAATACGTTTACACCTGTTATCACTATCGGCAGCAGCGATGAAAACATGAATATTGCGGATTTTGTAAGCTGACGCACATTTCAGCAACCTCCTAACTACGCAGGAAATATTTCGCGATTAACCCAGCGGTAGACGATTTTTTCAACATGGCGAAATTCTTAATCGCGAAATGATGAGCAGGGTAATGATTGCCCGCTGAATTGATAGCGTTTACCCGGGGGGAAATGATCCTCTGCCTGAGACTCGCTTTACGCACGATCAGCCGTCGGGGCAGATGCCGCAACGGATCACACTATGCTAAACTCGCGCTTTGGCTGCTTTTTCAGCTTAACGCGCTTCATAACAATAAGGATCAGGCGATGTGCACGCAGTGGGTGATGTTCGAGATAAAAAATTGCGACACCATAAAAAAAGCCCGGCGCTTTTTAACAGATGCAGGCGTTGATTATCACTTTCACGATTACCGGGCCGATGGCCTGAGCGATGCACTGCTGCAGGAATTTATCGATGCGCTGGGCTACGAAGCCCTGCTCAATACCCGCGGCACTACCTGGCGTAAACTGCCCGAGGCTGACCGCGACGCGGTGACCGATGCCCGCAGCGCCAAAGCGCTGATGCTGGCGCATCCCGCCATGATTAAGCGTCCGCTGTTGCGCGCCCCGGATGGCAGCCTGCTCGCCGGTTTCAGCGAAGCCACCTATCAGAATGCTATTCAGGAGAAGCCATAATATGTTTTGCCCGGTCATTGAGCTGACGCAGCAGCTTATTCGTCGTCCCTCTCTCAGCCCCGATGATGCCGGATGTCAGGCTTTGCTGATCGCCCGTCTTGAAGCCATTGGCTTTCAGATTGAGACGATGAACATCGACGATACCCTGAACTTCTGGGCCACCCGTGGCGAAGGGGAAACGCTGGCGTTTGCCGGTCACACCGATGTGGTGCCGCCGGGCGATGCCAGCCGCTGGATTAACCCGCCGTTTGAACCCACCATCCGCGACGGCATGCTGTTTGGTCGCGGTGCGGCCGACATGAAAGGATCGCTGGCGGCCATGGTCGTCGCGGCCGAGCGTTTTGTGGCGGCCCGTCCCCATCACAGAGGGCGACTCGCCTTTCTGATCACCTCTGACGAAGAGGCCAGCGGTGCCAACGGCACGGTGAAAGTGGTGGAACGGCTGATGGCGCGCCGGGAACGCCTCGACTACTGCCTGGTCGGTGAGCCTTCCAGCACCGAAGTAGTGGGTGACGTGGTGAAAAATGGCCGACGCGGCTCGATCACCGCCAACCTGATGGTACATGGCGTGCAGGGTCACGTTGCCTATCCGCATCTGGCTGACAACCCGGTTCACCGCGCGATGCCTGCCCTGAATGAGCTGGTGGCGACGGAGTGGGATCAGGGTAATGAGTTCTTCCCGGCCACCAGTATGCAGATTGCCAACGTCCAGGCGGGCACCGGCAGCAACAATGTGATCCCCGGCGAGCTGTTTGTGCAGTTCAACTTCCGCTTCAGCACCGAACTCACCGACGAGATGATCCGCCAGCGGGTCGCAGAACTGCTGGATCGTCACCAGCTGCGTTACACCATTGAGTGGAAACTTTCAGGTCAGCCCTTCCTGACCTCACGCGGAAAGCTGGTTGATGCCGTCGTGAAAGCGGTAGCGCACTATAATGAAATTAAGCCGCAGCTGCTGACGACGGGCGGCACCTCCGATGGCCGGTTTATCGCCCGGATGGGAGCGCAGGTGGTGGAACTGGGGCCGGTGAATGCCACCATTCATAAAATCAATGAGTGTGTGAAAGCTTCCGACCTGCAGATGCTAAGCCGGATGTACCAACGCATCATGGAACAACTGATCGCCTGATGGCGATGTTAAGGAGCAGCAAATGGAATTTATCAAAGATTACTGGTGGATCCTGGTGATCCTGCTGATGGTTGGCGTGCTGATGAATGTCTATAAAGATCTGAAACGGATCGACCATAAAAAATTCATGGATAACAAACCTGACCTGCCGCCCCACCGTGACTTTAACGATAAGTGGGATGACGAAGACGACTGGCCGAAGAAGAAGTAACGAAAATGCCCCTGCTCTGCAGGGGCATTTTTACATCATCGCAATGACATCATCGTCACCGGGTTTTGCCCCGCTTAACGCTTCATCGAAGTAGCGTTTTGGCACCGTGTAGCGCAGATGATTCAGCGCCAGCGTCATGCTGCGGTCATCAATAGCGTGCGCCAGATCGTCGACGATATCGAGCGTGACGTCGCCCCCGCTGGCGGTGAGTCGCTGCTCCGCCTGCTGCGCATGAAACACCGGAATCTGCTCATCATAATCACCGTGGATCAGGTGAACCGTGGTACGGGTGCTGGCTTTCTCCGGCAGGGTAATAAACCGGCCGTTGAACACTACCGCGCGGCCGGCCAGATCGGAATGGGCTTTTACCCCTTCCAGCACCATACTGCCGCCCTGGGAAAAACCGATTAACGCCGTCGCTTCCGGGCGCACACCGCTCTGTTTCTGCCAGTGACGCACGGATTCCACAAACTGTGGCATCGCCGCGTTAACCCGCTGCTGTAGCGTCATATCGTGCAGTTCAGCCTCGCTGAACCACTGACGGCCCGCAGCCGGCGAGCCAACAGAAACCACCAGCGCCTCAGGAAATGTCCGGGCAAACCAGCTGCCAATCTCACCCATAGAATCCGGATTATCGCCTACGCCATGGTAGAGCAGAAACAGCTGAGCCGTGGTGGCAGGCTGTTGAACGATTACATATTTCAGTGTCATAGTGACCTCCGTTATTCACTCTACGCCAGCTGGCAAAGAATGATATGAGGATTATTTGAACCCGCTGGTCGAATTATTTCAACGACGGGTGCAGCGCATCCTGCCGAATGCCCAGACTTTCCAGTGCGGCTGCCGCCTGCTGACGCAGTACCGAAATCAGCGCCTTGCGTCCGCTTATGCCCGCCTGGTGTGCCAGCCCGCTTAACGCATCCGGTGTGCTTACCGCTGCGGCCAGCAGTGAGTCTGGTGCCGCACTGGCCGCCACCAGACGCTGCAACACCGGCAGGCTTGCTTCCAGTGGGCGCTGCGCCCAGGCAAAACCCGCGGCCAGCGGGATGTCCTGCGCACGCCATCCATCATCACACCTCGCCTCAAACTGCAGCTCCAGCGCGATGTGCTGACGCAGCAGCGGCCAGTCACGCGCCAGCTGGTCTGCCGCGCGACGCTGCAATGCCTCGCCGACTGCAGAACAGGGCAGGATGGCCATCGCCGCATAACAGCCGCTGCTGGCCTCACGCTGACTGCCAATCCGTACCAGCGTAAAACCGCAGGCGCGCCAGAATGACCAGAGAGATTCAGTGTAGCCGAAGCTGACCGAGAGGTAGTCGCGACCGGCGGCGGCGCGGGCGGCAGCGGCCACGAGCTGCTGTCCCATCCCCCGACGGCGGCTCTCCGCCGCCACGGCAATCCGGCTGATGCGCAGCGAGCGCAGGATTGCCGCCTCAGCCAGACCCGCGTGTGCGGCCAGCGACTGCGCCACCAGATTGCCGCGCGGTCGCCGGGTACCTGCCCAGACCGCCTGCGCCAGGGCGGGCTCCAGCCCGCCCTCCTCCACCAGCCAGAGCGCCCCCTGCAGACCCGGCGGCTCCCCTGCCCGCCACAGCTGCATACCCGGTGCATCCAGCAGGCGGCGCAGATCGAGCGGCGAGGTGCGGTAATGCGCGCTGGTCAGCAGACGATAGGCGGCCTCCAGCATGGAGAAATCGTGACGCGGGACCGGGTGTGGCGTCACGGCAGAAGCGGGCGTGGTGGCAGCGGCATCCTCAAACAGCAGCGCCGCATTCAGCCACTGCTCCAGCGGATCGTGACGCGACCAGCGCAGCGGCTCATCCAGCGTGAAGTAGCGTGCCTGCGGCAGCCCGGCACAGAATTTAAGGATAAACCCGCGCCCGCTCCCCTCGTAGCCCTGCACGGTGGTAGTCAGCAGGACACGGGGATAGCGGCTGACCAGCGCCTGCAGCAGCGGAGCCGGGATGGCCGCCGCTTCATCCACGATCAGCCACGACGCCGCTGGTAGGGGATCAGACGCCAGCAGAGCATCCGGGGCCATAAAATGGAAAGCCTCAGCAGCAAAGGCCGCCAGCACTTCCGTGGAGGCTCTGGCCGGGGCGGTCACCAGACACTGCCCGTTCTGCCGGGCCAGCATGCCCGCCAGCGCCGATTTGCCCCGTCCGCGGGCGGCCGTCAGGACCGCGACGCCGGAAGGCATCGTCGCCAGTTGATCGAGTATCGCCTGCTGCTGTTGCGGTGCCTGACAGTGCCAGTGCGGCCAGTCCGGTGGGGGCGGAAAACGGTCAGGCTGATGCTGACGCGCCAGCAGCACCTGCTTATCGCCGATGATCAGCTGTTGCAGATGGCGAACAAAACCGGGCGTCGCGATCGGTTCCGCAACATCTGCCCAGCGCAGGCTATCGGCGTCAGGCTGCTGCGACCACTGCCCCCAGGGCGGCACCAGCAGTAACAGCCAGCTACCGGCGCTGAGCGTCCCCGCCAGCGCAGCGAAAGCCTCGGCATGAAAGCCCTGTCGGGCGTCAAAAATGGCGTGATGAAACTCGCGGCCAAGCAGCGTTCGCAGCGCTGCGGGCGGTTTATGCAGTTCGGGAGCGTCAGAGGGACCTGTAAACAGCAGTTCAGGACTCACCTGCAGCCAGTCGCCCGGGAGCGTTTCACGCCACTCTGCGGCCCGCATCACACACCAGGCCGGGTCGCCGCTGATCACCGCCAGACGACGGACACCGGCCTGCTGCATTAGCTGCGTCTGCTGTGGCAGAGACATCAGTTGCTGGCGAAGGTGTTGCACTGTCCCGGATCGCCACCATCAAATCCGCGCTTGAACCAGGTGTAGCGCTGCTCAGAGGTACCGTGGGTAAAGCTGTCCGGCACCACGCGCCCCTGACCTTTCTGCTGCAGGCGATCATCACCAATCGCCTCGGCAGCATTCAGCGCCTCCTGCAGATCGCCCGCTTCCAGGATGTTTTCCTTCTGCATGTAGTGTCCCCAGACACCAGCAAAACAGTCCGCCTGCAGTTCCATTTTGACGGAGAGCTGATTGACCTGTGTCTGGCTGGCGCCCTGCTGCATTTCACGCACTTTTGGCTCAATGCCCAGCAGCTTCTGCACGTGGTGACCCACTTCATGGGCGACCACATACCCCTGAGCAAAGTCTCCGCCCGCGCCCAGTTTCGTCTTCATCTCGTCGTAGAAGGAGAGGTCAATGTAGACGGTCTGGTCAGCAGGACAGTAAAACGGTCCCATCACTGACTGGCCGGTGCCACAGCCGGTGCGGGTTGCGCCGCGATACATCACCAGCTTCGGGGCCACATACTGCTTGTTCATCTGCTGGAACAGTTTGCCCCAGGTATCCTCAGTGGTGGCCAGAATCACCTTCGTGAATTTCGCCGCCTCATCATCATTGGCGCTGACGCTGCGCTGCTGCTGGCTGGTCGGTGCCACGTCGCCGCCGGTCAGCAGTCCGGTGAGGTCGTAACCGTAATAGCCTGCTACCGCCACCACAATCAGCAGCACGATGCCGCCTTTACCACGTGGCAGACGAATCTGGCGTCCGCCGCCGCCAAAACCGGATGACTGATCGCGACGGTCCTCTACATTGTCGCTCTCGCGACGCCCTTGCCAGCGCATGCTCTACTCCCTTTGATAATCTTCAGATGGCATGATTTTAGTTGTGCGACGAAGCAATCACCAGCTTTACGCCAAAATGAAAAAAGGAGAGCCGGGGCTCTCCTTTTTATGTTCTGCACGGTCGTCAGACTTAGTCGAGTTTAACGCCCAGTCGCTGTGCCACCGCCTCATAGGCTTCCACCACACCCCCCAGGCTCTGGCGGAAACGGTCTTTGTCCATTTTATCCAGCGTCTCTTTGTCCCACAGGCGCGCACCGTCCGGGGAAAACTCATCGCCCAGCGTCACTTCACCGTTGAACAGACCAAACTCCAGTTTGAAGTCGACCAAAATGAGTCCCGCCTCGTCGAACAGCTTGCTCAGCACCTCGTTAGCTTTAAAGGTCAGCTCCTGCATCCGCGCCAGGTTCTGTTTACTGACCCAGCCAAAGGTTTCGCAGTAGGATTCGTTGACCATCGGGTCATGCTTTGCATCATCTTTCAGGAAAAGATCAAACAGCGGCGGATTAAGCACCATGCCCTCTTCCACGCCCAGACGTTTTACCAGCGATCCTGCGGCGCGGTTACGCACCACACACTCTACCGGTACCATCTCCAGCTTCTTGACCAGCGCCTCGTTATCGGACAGCAGCGCTTCCATCTGGGTCGGGATACCCGCTTCCTGCAATTTGGTCATGATGAAGTGGTTAAACTTATTATTAACCATTCCCTTACGATCAAACTGCTCGATTCGGGCGCCATCACCTGCTGACGTATCGTTGCGGAATTCGAGTATCAGCAGATCCGGGTTATCGGTGCTGTATACGGTTTTCGCTTTACCGCGATACAACTCAGCTCGCTTTTGCATCTTGTTCACTCCAGACTTGAAATAACGGGTGTTCAGCGGCCAGCGCCGCTGCGGCGATTGCCTTGACGCAATCGTTTACTTCGCCGCGCGCTATTATGCCAAAAACAAAATAAAAAGGCCGGAGAATCTCCGGCCTGAGGCAACTTTATTTGTTCAGCGCCGCCTGGAACACGGCCACCAGCGCATCGTTCTGCGACTGGGTCAGCACATGCCCTTTCGGGTCGATGAATTGCAGACTGGTGCGGTTGTCGAGATCGCCGACCTGCACTTTGTAATCGCCATTCGGCAATTCCGGATCTTTCGCGCCCACGGAATCCCAGTCGCTGCTGCTCAGTGACTTGTAGGTCACCTTCATGCTGCCAGTGGAGCGGGTGGTGTCAGTCACCTCCATGCCAACGCGTTTCATTGCGTCTGGCAGACGCTGCCAGGCCACGTTGTAAGGCGTTCGCAGGATCAGCATAGGCAGACCGGTGTCATCGGCACCGCTCTGCACATCGATCGCGCCATTCACCCGGCCGGATGCCGCGTTTTCACTGGCGGTATCGATCTTGTCCATGCCGGTGCTGATGTCATTCAGCATCTGCGCGGTGTAACGCTGGATCTGGGCAGGTGAAGTGATGGTTTTCCCATCCTGCTGCAGCTCCAGCAGACGCACGGTCAGCAGCTGCTGATAGCTCTGCGACTGCACGCTGATCTGGTAGCGACCGCGGTACTGCTGATCTTCATCCGCACGGTTCCACTGAACCCAGTCGGTCGTCAGCTGCTGACCGGCATCATTGCGGGAGGCGATCGGGAATTTGTAGGACTGCACCACATTGACGACCTGCGACCAGACCGAGCCACGGCTGTTATCAATGATCAGCGCGCCGGTGTTGTTACTGAACTGCGCGCGGGTGCCGTTCATCAGTGCCAGCGGCTGTGCTGGCGGACGGATGTCCAGCTGCTTGCCGGTAGGGCCCTGACTGGCGGTGCGGGGCACATCATAGTCGCCACGCTGCACCGGCAGGATCATCCCGGCAGGCGCTTTCAGCTCATGCAGTTCACTGGCCTGAAGATAGGATTCGTCGCCGCTGACCTGGCGCTTATAACGCTGATCGGTTGAACAGGCCGACAACAGCATCAGGGTAGAAAGCCCCACCACTGTGGCAATTGTTGACCGCTTTACTGAGTAATTCATTCAAACTCCCTAAATTATCGCAAACCCGCTTTCACCAGCGCCTGTTCCACTTTCGGCTGGCTGGCTGCTGTCAGTGGCGTCATTGGCAGACGCAGCGTGTCGTTAGCGATTAATCCCAGCTGCTTCGCTGCCCATTTCACCGGGATAGGATTGGGTTCACAGAAAAGCGTCTGGTGCAGGTGCATCAGACGCTGATTCAGGCGGCGTGCCTCGACGAAATTGCCCTGCTGTGCGAGCTGGCAGACTTCCGCCATTTCGCGCGCAGCCACGTTCGCGGTCACCGAGATGACGCCTTTGCCGCCCAGTTGCATAAAGTCCAGTGCCGTCGCGTCATCGCCACTCACCAGAATGAAATCTTCATTAACCAGCTCTTGGATCTGACTAACCCGCGATAAGTTCCCGGTTGCCTCTTTGATTCCGATAATATTTTTGATTTCGGCCAGGCGGGCAACGGTTTCCGGCAGCATGTCACAACCGGTACGTGAGGGAACGTTATAGAGCATCTGTGGCAGGCTGGTGCTGTCAGCAATCGCTTTAAAGTGCTGGAACAGCCCTTCCTGCGTCGGGCGGTTATAGTAAGGGGTGACGGTCAGGCAACCCACCACGCCGGAATGTTCAAAACGCTTCGTCAGGGAGATGCCTTCAGCGGTGGCATTAGCCCCGGTTCCGGCAATCACCGGAATACGGCCATCGGCCAGTTCCAGGGTCAGCATCACCACATCGCCATGCTCTTCATGACTCAGGGTGGCAGACTCGCCTGTGGTGCCGACGGAAACGATCGCCGCGGTGCCGCTGGCGACGTGATAATCAATCAGTATTTTCAGACTCGACCGGCAGACATTACCGCTGTCATCCATTGGCGTAACGAGTGCAACAATACTTCCCGTAAACATTGGCGATCCCCTCGACAAACAAGTGCTTCATGGTACGTTTTACGCTTAGGGAAAAGCAAGCAAGCCACGCCATTCCCGCGCTTGTCAGCAGTTTTTTTTATGTTTACCTTATGGTTATTAGCGAAAGCAGAGGAAAAGCCATTTTGTCGCAATCTCAGCCCCATCATCTGGTGATCACCGCCCTCGGTGTTGACCGTCCGGGTATCGTCAACACCATTACCCGACACGTCAGCAGCTGTGGTTGCAATATTGAAGACAGCCGTCTTGCCATGCTCGGGGATGAGTTCACGTTTATCATGCTGCTGTCCGGCAGCTGGAATGCGATCACGCTGATTGAATCGACGCTGCCGCTGAAAGGGGCAGAGCTGGAGCTGCTGATCGTCATGAAGCGAACCAACGCGCGGTTACGCCCGCCGATGCCGGATACCGCCTTTATCCAGGTTGAGGTCGCTGATTCACCGCACATCATCGAGCGCTTTACCGATCTCATTGATAAGCATCAGATGAACGTGGCGGAACTGGTGTCGCGCATCACCCCCGCGCAACAGAGTTTGCCGCCGACACTCTATATTCAGATGACGGCACACAGTCCGACACGCACCAGCGGCACCACCTTTGAGCAGGCGTTCAATGCGCTGTGTCAGGAGCTGAATGCCCAGGGCACGCTGCGCCTCTATAGTGTGTCAGACGCCGACAGCAGCGAATCTGTCAGCGCGGTGCGCTAAACTTTGCAAATAAACCGGAGTTATTTCTCCACATTACTGCCACTGAAACGTGACCGGCTATGTGGTGAAATACCCCCTGATGGTAACGTTCCCTCTGGTTGTTTTTCGCTGGATGGTGTATTACCCACAGCCTGAATAAAAAAATGGAGAGATGTGATGAATCCACTGAAAGCCGGTGACACCGCACCCGCATTTAGCCTGCCCGATCAGGACGGCGAACAAGTGAATCTGACCGACTTCCAGGGACAGCGCGTTCTGGTCTACTTCTACCCGAAAGCGATGACGCCAGGCTGCACCGTGCAGGCGTGCGGTCTGCGTGACAACATGGATGAGTTGAAAAAAGCGGGTGTGGAAGTGCTGGGTATCAGCACCGACAAACCGGAAAAACTGTCACGTTTTGCGGAAAAAGAGCTGCTGAACTTTACCCTGCTCTCAGATGAAAACCATGAAGTCTGCCAGGCGTTTGGCGTCTGGGGTGAAAAAACGTTTATGGGTAAAACCTATGACGGCATTCATCGCATCAGCTTCCTGGTGGATGCAGAGGGCAAGGTTGAGAAAGTGTTTGATAACTTCAAAACCTCGAATCACCACGACATGGTGCTGGATTACGTCAAGTCCGCATGATCTTAAGGGCGCGGTAGCCTGGGTGCCGCGCCCTTCTTCTTTCTCTTTCCCCGCCCTCCCCGCTTCCCGAACCGTTAAGATCGGACAACGATGACGCAGTTGCGCCCGGCATTCTTTGCCTCATAAAGCGCGGCATCCGCCTGTTTCAGGCTCACTTCCAGCCCGGCATCCTGCGTTCCTTTCCAGGCCGCGACGCCGATAGAGAGGGTAATCCGCCCCACATCCCTGAGCCAGGCTTCTGCAATGCCCTGCCGCACCCGCTCTGCGATGACCTGCGCTTCATCCAGCGACGTTCCTGGCAGCAGCATCAGAAACTCCTCTCCGCCGTTGCGGCACACCACATCCGAGTGACGGGCGCTGGCACGCAGCGTGCTGGCCACCTGCTGAATCACCCGATCACCGACGTCATGGCCCCAGCTGTCGTTAACGTTTTTGAAATGGTCGATATCCAGCGCCAGCACCGCGAAAGGCTGGCGCAGCGTGCGGTAATACTCCAGAACAGCGTTCAGCCCGCGGCGATTCAGCAGCTGGGTGAGTGGGTCGGTCTGCGCTTCTGAGCTGAGACGGCCGATTTTATCCTGCACCAGACCGATACCGGTGAGCAGCGCGCGCTTCACCTGTGCGGCCTCAAAGTACCAGGCGCTGATACCGCCAATCTCCTTAGAGACGCCCTGCGCATCCATCCGGCTGGCTTTGCGCGCCAGCTGAAACAGCGGGCGGGCGATCAGTCGCGCCAGCACCACAGCCACCAGCAGGGTCAGCAGCGCAAACGGCACCGAGTTTTTCAGCACTTTCATTAACAGCCCGGAAAGCGGATCGAGCGTGGCATTGATGGGCTTCAGGGCCACCACCGTCCAGCCGGTGGTCGGAACGACGGCATAGCCTGCCAGCTGCGTGGATTCTCCCGCACCGGTCATCATCAGCGAGCCGTTGGTCTCCTCACCGTTGGGACTGACGATGGCAGGCAGGGTTTTGCCCACCAGCTGACGATTCTGGTGATACAGCACCTCATTATTACTGTCGAGCACATAGACCGTGGTGCCATCACGATAGAACTGTTCACCCAGCAGCGCATTCAGAATACTTTTCTTTTTCAGATAGATGGTGCCGCCGACGTAGCCCAGATAGTCGCCCTGTTCGCTCCAGATCGGCCACGAGACAAACACCAGCAGATTGTTGGCCGGTGACAGCGTCGGTTTGCTGATTGCCGGCTGCCGCAGCGTCAGCGCTTCGCGCGAGGCATCACTGGTGAGATGCATGCCTTTCAGGGTCAGGGACTCAGGCGAGATCGCTTTGACCACGCCCTGCCCATCCACCACCACCACCGAGTTAAAACTGGTGGTCTGCTCACGCAGGCGGTTGACCTCACTGCTCAGCAACGCATCATTGTTAAAGTCACGGCTGAGCTGATTGGCGCTGAAGTGCAGTTGTGACTGCGCCAGCTGGAAGAAGATTTCGCTGGTAGAGGCGAGCTTGGCGGCATAGGCGCGGTTAGCTTCAAGCGTGGAATCGATCAGCACCTGACGCTGCACGCGCCAGGTGGCGTAAAGTGTGTTGGCGAGCGTAATGACAATACTGACAATGACCAGCAGGGCGATCAGATTGCGCAAATCGGCTTTAGGCCGAAACAGCTTTAGCATGGCGTTGCCGCCCCGAAGAAGGAAGTCATGTCATGAATGCCTGATTATTTTTTTAATGAAAGCCAGCTGATAATCCGGGCTTAAGTCTACACCCTGCTGGCCTTTTTGAGCAGCATTAAGACAAATTTCAGCCGACTAAATACAAATTATCCTGGCACTGATTTAACGATCAGGGCTTCCCTGCTGACAGGGAAAAATCACGATGGATAGTGGTCCCGAATCCCGGTAAAAATGACGTTTTACCGTGGGAGGCGCGGCAATTAAGGCCAGCCTGAAGCGACAGGGTGCATCCGGTGAGAAGAAAGGAGTAAGGCCGGTCCGCCTTACAGGAAAAGCAAAGCACAGCAGATGACAGCGGCGATGACGCCGCTGTCAGGAGGATCAGAGCATCAGGAAGGCGTAACCGCTGTTTTCCAGGGTGGCGACCGTGGTGCCGCTGGAGATCGTGTGGGTGACCATCGGGTCGATCCAGTCACGCTCCAGCTGATGAAACGCCACTGACTGGTCACAGATAGTGACCTGCACACCCGCTTTTTTCAGTTCGCTGATTAATTTCAGGTTCGGGTTATCGACACCGTAGGCTTTGCTGAACTGCGCATTATTCAGGGCAGATGAAACCGCGTCGCCGTTAATGGATACCACAAATTTCAGCTGGTCGAGCGGAACACCCGCCGCATAATAGAGGTTGGTTACACGCGCGACGCGCTCCAGACCGAGATTCGGTTTACGGATATCGCCTTCACTGCGGTTGATCTGAAAGACGATTTTATTACTCAGGCCTGTCGTTGTGCCGGGTTTAAAGGCTGGCGTATCGACATAATGTATTTTGCCATACCCCTCAATTGCCGGTGTACTCCAGAAGTCGGCAGGCTCGGTTTTATTCTCCGCCAGTTTATCGCTGGCCTTACCAAATAAAGCGGGCAGTTGTAAAACATTGCCGCCAATAAATCCCGCGACGGCTGCCACCACCACTAAAGCTGCTGGACGCATCAGATATTCTCCCGATTAAATAAAACGTTAATTACATTGCCAGCCACGCATACCCCTGGTTTTGCAGCGTTGAGACCGTGGTTGGACTGGAAAGCGCGTGCACAACGGATTTATCAATCCAGTTGTTGGGATAGTGGTGGAAGGCCACCGACTGATCGCACACGGAGACTTTTACGCCCGCCTGATTCAGCTCGTTAATCAGCTTCAGGTTGGGATTGTCGATGCCATAAAACTGTTTGAAATGGGCGTTATCCAGCATGGCGGGGGTCGCGTCACCGGTAACCGAAACCACAAACTTCAGCTGATCGGCCGGAACGCCAGAGGCGATATAAAGATTCACTACCCGCGCGACGCGCTCCAGTCCCAGATTGGGTGCGGTCATCGCGCCATCGCTGCGGGTGATCTGAAAAACAATTTTATTACTCAGACCCGGCACCGGCTTAAAAGCGGCATCAGGCTCATAATGAATTTTGCCGTAGCCTTCAATCGCCGGTGTACTCCAGAATCCGGCGGGTTCCTGAGGCTCTGAGGCAAAATGGCGTGTGACTTTGTCATAAATAGTGCCACTCTGTGTAACAGCCGCACCCACTACGCCACCGATAATGGCGATTAACGCGTACGAAATAGCTGAACGCATAACACTTCTCTCCGGCAAATAATCTCTGGCCTATTCAGGACTGAATCAGGTCGGCTATCTATATCACAGCGCGGACGTGATTCTCTCCTGAAGGAAAGGCGGGCAGGCGCGCTGCTGATGACAGCAGAAATGATTCACCGCCTGAATTAATCGAAAAATTTCATTAGCGACCAAAAACCGTCTTCTTATAACTGGTCCGCGATAAGGGCCGTCTGATTTATCGCAACAGGGAAAAGATTTAAAAAATAACAGCCAGCCTTAAATAGGAAAAAACAGTTAAGGCCGGAATAACGATTGAATTTATCAATGTAAAAACGGAATTAAACCCATGCGTTTCGCTGTTTTTTTCAGATTTGGCCTGGAAAAAATCATGCCATATTCAGTTTTTTTGAGTGAATTTACATAACTTTAAAAAGGAAAGCAGATTAACGTCAGAAGACCGACAGAAGATTCTGCTTTATTCATGCCGGACTCAATCAGCAGGGTAAATAAGCCGTTGTATAATTGCGCGCCGGCGCGGGCAATCCCCTGCCCCGGCTTATCCGTTTAACTGCGGTTTAGGTTTCATGAATGTTCAAATTTTTTCGTCATATTCGCTGATCTTGCACAAACCGCGCCGCCGGCTGGCCCCGAAAACAGCATTTCTTTCTTTTCGGGCACTGGTTAAGATAGGCGCAAACCGTCGTTATCTGCGGAAAAGGGAACCTACCCGCTGCGCACCTGTCTCTTTTCAGAGCCTCTCTACAGGATTAAGGCATGTTGAACCGGTTAAAAAAAACGCTGATCGCCGCGCTTCTGCCGACGCTCATTCTGTCCACGCTGTCACCGGCTTACGCTGATGTCAGTGATTCTCTTCCCGATATTGGCACCACGGCCGGTTCGACGCTGTCGATTAATCAGGAGCTGCAGATGGGCGACTTCTATGTCCGCCAGCTTCGCGCCAGCGCACCGCTGATCAACGATCCGCTTCTCAATCAGTACATCAATCAGCTCGGCCAGCGCCTGGTTGCGCACGCTGACTCGGTGAAAACGCCGTTCCACTTCTTTCTGATACAGAACGATGAGCTGAACGCCTTTGCCTTTTTTGGCGGCAATGTGGTGCTGCACTCCGCGCTGTTCCGCTTTACCGAGAATGAAAGCCAGCTGGCGTCGGTAATGGCGCATGAGATTTCTCACGTTACCCAGCGCCATCTGGCGCGCGCGATGGAAGATCAGAAGCGCAATGCGCCGCTGACCTGGGTCGGTGCGCTGGGCTCTATTCTGCTGGCGATGGCGAGTCCGCAGGCGGGCATGGCCGCACTGACCGGTACGCTGGCGGGCACCCAGCAGGGGATCATCAGCTTTACCCAGGGCAATGAGCAGGAGGCAGATCGCATCGGGATTCAGGTGCTGCAGCGCGCCGGATTCGATCCGCAGGCGATGCCGAACTTTTTGCAGAAGCTGGCCGATCAGAGCCGCTTCTCGTCAAAGCCACCGGAAATTCTGCTGACGCACCCCCTGCCCGACAGCCGTCTGGCGGATGCCCGAAACCGCGCCAACCAGATGCGGCCAGTGGTCGTGCAGTCGACGGAGGATTTTTATCTGGCGAAGGTCCGGGCGCTGGGCATGTACTCCACCGGGCGCAATCAGCTCACTGACGAACTGCTGAGCCAGTATGCCAGCGGCAATTCGCGTGAGCAGCTGGCCTCACAATATGGCAAAGCGATACAGTTTTTGCAGGCGAAGAGTTTTGCCGACGCGAAGCGGATTATGTCCCCGCTGCTGGCGAAGCAGCCCGGTAATGTCTGGTTCCTCGACATCATGTCCGATATCGATATCGGTCTGAACCAGCCGCAGCAGGCGATTGCCCTGCTCACCGCGGCTACCGGGGCGAAAAACAGCCCGGTGGTGCAGCTCAACCTGGCGAATGCCTATGTAGAAGCGAAACAGTATGCCAGCGCCAGCCGCATTCTGAATCGCTACACCTGGGCAAACAAGGATGACCCCAACGGCTGGGATTTACTGGCGCAGGCTTCTGCTCAGCAGGGGCTGAATGATGAGGAACTCTCGGCGCGGGCCGAGAGTCTGGCACTGAATGGTCAGCTCGATCAGGCGATTAGCGCACTGAGCAGCGCCAGCGCCCAGGTGCCGCTCGGCAGCCTGAAACAGGCGCGCTACGATGCCCGTATCGATCAGCTGCGTCAGTTGCAGCAGCGTTTCAAACAATATCAGAAAGGCTGAGCATAACAGCCGGACAGGGAGAGCCTGACATGGTGACGATTTACCACAACCCGCGCTGCAGCAAGAGCCGCGAAACTCTGGCCTTGCTGAACGCCCGCGGCCTGACACCGGAAGTGGTGCTCTATCTGCAGACGCCGCCTGACCGCGAGACGCTGCAGAGTCTGCTGCAGAAGCTGGGGATGCAGAGCGCACGCCAGCTGATGCGCACGAAAGAAGCGCTCTACAGCGAACTGGCATTGAGTGATAAAGAGGAAAGTGCGCTGCTGGACGCGCTCACCGCCCATCCGCAACTGCTTGAAAGGCCGATTGTGATCAAGGGCGATCGGGCGCGAATCGGACGTCCGCCGGAAGCGGTGCTCGACATTCTTTAAAGGCCGAGCGTCTCTTTAACGAAGGGAATGGTAAGTTTGCGCTGGGCGCTGATCGAGGCACGATCAAGCCGATCCAGCGTTTCAAACAGGGTGCGCATTTCACGATCCAGTCGCTTCAGCAGGAAGCGTCCCACATCCTCCGGCAGCTCAAAGCCGCGCAACCCGGCGCGCAGTTGCAGCGCCTGCAGTTTATCTTCATCGGAGAGCGGCTGCAGGCGATAGATCTGCCCCCAGTCCAGGCGCGAGGCGAGATCCGGCAGCTGCAGATTCAGCTGGCGCGGTGGACGATCGCCGGTGATGAACAGCCGCGTGTTGCCGGTTTCCAGAATGCGGTTATAGAGATCGAAGATCGCCATCTCCCACTCCGGCTCACCGGCAATGCACTCAATGTTATCGATGCAGACCAGTGACAGCTGCTCCATCCCCTCCAGCACTTCCGGTACAAACCAGGTGCGTTTGTCCAGCGGCACATACCCCACCGCTTCACTGCGTGCGGACATTTCGGCGCACGCGGCGTGCAGCAGATGACTCCGCCCGCCGCCTTCGCGTGACCAGAAGTAGAGATAGCTGCCATGTTGTTGGCTGAGAGCGCCTTTCAGCGCGGCAATCAGCGACGGGTTCTCCCCCGGCCAGAAGCTGGCGAAGGTTTCATCGTCAGGTAAATAGAGTGGCAATGACAATTGTGCCGGCGTGTTCAGAAGCACCTCAGCAAGAGAACAAGCAAAAAATCGGGGGAAGTCTACCACAGTTTTCAGAAAGAGATGAATGGGGCGTCCCTGCCCCGATCCTGTCCTTCACGATGCGATCAGGGCTCGCGGGATTCTTCGGCGTCCAGCACCACTTCTTCCGGACGCAGCAGCGAGATCACCCGGAAGATCAATGAGAGTCCGACGCCCACGATCGTCGCTAACGCCATGCCCTTCAGCTCTGCCGCGCCGATGTGCACCTTCGCGCCGCTGACGCCAATGATCAGGATCACCGAGTTAAGGATCAGGTTTTGCGCTTTGTTGTAATCGACTTTCGATTCGATCAGGACGCGGATACCCGAAGCGCCGATCACGCCATACAGCAGCAGCGACACGCCGCCCATAACCGGCACCGGGATCGCTTGGATCACCGCCGCCAGTTTGCCGACGCAGGAGAGCAGGATCGCCAGAATCGCCGCACCGCCAATCACCCAGGTACTGTAGACACGGGTAATCGCCATGACGCCGATGTTTTCGCCGTAGGTGGTGTTCGGGGTGGAGCCAAAGAAGCCGGAGATCACCGTCGATAAGCCGTTGGCGAACATTGAGCGATGCAGGCCAGGGTCGCGGATGAGATCTTTCTTCACGATGTTAGCCGTAACCACCAGATGCCCGATATGTTCGGCAATCACCACCAGCGCGGCGGGGAGAATCGTCAGCATCGCCACCCACTCAAAGCGCGGCGTATAGAAGGTCGGCAGGGCAAACCAGGGGGCACTGACCACGCCGCGCCAGTCCACGATGCCCATAAACGCGGAGAGCAGATAACCCGCCACCACGCCGACCAGGATAGGGATGATCGCCAGGAAGCCGCGGAACAGCACCGAACCAAATACCGTGACGGCCAGGGTCACCAGCGAAATCAGCACCGTTTTACTGTCGGGTGCACTGCCTTCTGCCGGCAGCAGGCCCGCCATATTGGCTGCTACGCCCGCCAGCTCCAGACCGATTACGGCGACAATCGCGCCCATCGCCGCTGGCGGAAACATCACGTCCAGCCAGCCGGTTCCCGCGCGTTTAACAATCAGCGCCACGAGGCAAAAGAGCACCCCGCAGAGGATAAATCCCCCCAGCGCCACCTCATAGCCCAGCGGCAGCAACAGCAGTACCGGCGAGATAAAGGCGAAACTGGAACCGAGATAGGCGGGGATTTTGCCCTTACAGATAAAGAGGTAGATCAGCGTGCCGACGCCGTTAAACAGCAGAACCGTCGCCGGGTTGATGTGAAACAGAATCGGCACCAGCACCGTGGCACCAAACATGGCGAACAGGTGTTGCAGGCTGAGTGGAATGGTTTGCAGTAACGGCGGTCGTTCAGTGACGCCAATGGCGCGACGAGTCATCATTTATCCCCTTATGTTATCTTCCCCACGGGTGCGCGCTTCAGGCACAGCCTCAGGCACGCGGGTCAGCCCTGCGGCAAACCCGCCCCGGTCGGAGAGCTTTTTTTTGCAAAAAAAAGCCGACTCTCTGGTCGGCTATGCGATTTATTTGGTTCCGAAAATCTTGTCCCCGGCATCGCCGAGTCCGGGAATGATGTAACCCTTCTCATTCAGTCCCTGATCCACAGACGCCGTGTAGAGCTCAACGTCAGGGTGTGCCTTCTCCAGTGCAGCGATCCCTTCCGGGGCGGCAACCAGTACCAGCACTTTAATGCTGGTGCAGCCCGCTTTTTTCAGCAGGTCGATGGTGGCGATCATTGAGCCCCCGGTCGCCAGCATCGGGTCTACCACCAGCGCCAGGCGCTCTTCGATGTTAGAAACCAGCTTCTGGAAATAG
>Ga0157366_1000080_pt1 | contig 55809 bp, 62 predicted proteins | sample AttbisABBM1_FD_113149 | JGI IMG/M metagenome (GOLD analysis project Ga0157366, IMG submission 113149) | Fungus gardens microbial communities from leaf cutter ant in Botucatu, State of São Paulo, Brazil - Atta bisphaerica ABBM1 | ecosystem: Host-associated > Fungi > Mycelium > Unclassified ...
CAGGGAGGAAATACATCGCTTCTTCAGAGAAAAATTACCGGTTATCGCTGGCAGATTGACATGCCGGATTAACGACAACTTCCAGACCCTGAAAAATGCATCTTCAGGTTAATCGGGTATAGAACTGACGCTTGGCAGCCTGTGCATACCTGAACACCTCTTTGGCTTTCTTTTAGGCAAAAAGGGCATTTAATTGTGTTGTTTTCCATTTTTCAGTTCCTTTTAAAAACAGCACCTTGATAGACTACGCCATCTTTGACTTTTTCGATTTTAAAAGTCCAAGATCCGAGATCTTTGTTCTGCGTTTTAGCTATATAGATGGGTTTCTTGCTTTCATCCCAGCTTTTAACAGTAAAAACGCCATTTCTGAACTTGATCACATCTTTCTGAACATCAAGCCTGACACCGTATTGTTGATTAACGTAGTTGCCATAGATGCCATCATCGCCACAACCAGACAATAGCGTCACTAAACCTGCCACCATCATAAGTTTACGCATACATTTTCCTTCACTGATGAGACACAGACCACCGCTTGGCCTGCAAACGCCTTAGAATTCAATTATTTTCATTGTTCGTCATATCGTTTGTACCGATCGAAAATCAAAATGCAATAGCTTAAAACTATCATTTATATGAAATCGATCGATTAAACCAATTAAACACCGATCGATCCAATACCTATTGATTGCTAAAATCTATCAATAATCTTTTATCGATCTTTTTAACCGATCATTATCTGTTATCTTGACGATGGGCAACAACAGGCAAAGGTCTATGAAGGGCTATAAGGCACAGAAAATATTTTAATACCTTATAGGCATGGTTTTACTCTTTAATTTATTGGGCTTCGCCCTGTAGACTTTTTAGATCTAGTTCTACTTTATATTTTATTAGTCCCATAAAATCATAAGGCACCATTAGACTATAAATATAGCTTCACTGAGTAATATTAATAACCTAATAACACATATTATCTGATATGGTTAATATCTACTTGACAAAGTATTAAAATATATTATTGATTTTGTATATTACAAGAAAATATAAAAGTTATGACTAACTATGTTGGTTGTGAACGAAAAAAAATAAAGCCCCTATTTTACCAGTCAGAGAAACTTATAAAAAGGAGCATCTACTTTATTAAGGAAAGCCAAATGTATTTAAAACAAGATATATATAATGCAGATAAATTTAAAAGTCAAATTCAAAAATACGCATTAAGCACAGATGATTTTAATAATGGTGTGTATCGAAACCCTAAAGAAAAGGCATTGCTAAAGAAATATATTGGATTTAATAATCGTTCTTTCATTAACGGTCTTGTATTCGATGTAGACCACGAATACGGCGCTATTGCTTGGGATCTAGCTGATTTGCCGAAACCTAATATAATCATACAGAATACCAGAAATGGTCATGCACACTTGCTGTATGCTTTAAAAAATCCAGTTCTTAAAACAGACTCGGCAAGAATAAAACCCTTGAAACTTGCGTCCATTGTTCAATGTGGTTTTATAGAAAGATTAGATGCTGATAAGGCTTATGCTGATATATTAATAAAAAACCCGTTAAATGAAGCTGAATGGCGCACAACGTGGGCTGAGAGTGAAACCTATGATTTAACTTACTTGTCTGAGTTTGTGCCTGAAGTTCTTACGACAAAAAATATTAAAAGCAGAAGTGAAATATATGGTTTAGGTCGCAACGTTAATTTATTTGAAGATCTAAGAATAATAGCTTATAAAGAAGTTTTGAAATATAAAGCAAATAAAACATATAATGATTTTTATCTTGATATGTTTTCAAAAGCTACAATGCTGAATGATTACAGTAATAATAATAATCCATTGACATACAGTGAAATAAAACAGATTAATACCAGTATTTGTAAATGGACGTGGAGAAACTTTACGGCTGAAAGATTTTCTTCAATCCAATCAGCAAGAGCCAAAAAAACAAGAAAAGCAAAATCATTAATAAAATTTTTGGAGGATTTATGATTATAAAGAAAAGAATGAAAAGACCAATGACACAAAAAGCAATGGCAGAAAAGTTTGGTGTATCTGTTTCTACTGTGAAAAACTATATATCCCTTCCTCGTGAAGACTATTTAAAAGAAGCAGAAGAAAAACGCCTTATTGCATTTAATCTAAGATCATCCGGTTTGAAATGGAAAGAAGTAGCTGAAAGAATGAATACAACCGAATATAGTGCGATAGCTTATTATAGAAGATATTTATCATTACAGAAGAAACAATATAAGCCACGCTAGTGGCTTATATTGTTTTTCATTTAGTATTTTTTCCATACATAATCCTAAATGCTCGTAAGCTTATTCCAAATATCATTCGCTATCAAGATACTATTTTACCACTCTTCTGCTTGTATCTTTCTCTTTCTAAAAAGAGCGTAATGCTTTAATGCTTTAATGCTTCCTGCGTTTCGTGATTACTTTTTTTGTACGTATTAAGTATGATATAAAAAGGACCTTTATCATAGCATTCAAGCAACCAATCATTGTATAAATATTCTTCAAGAATATCTAAAGTTCCCCAATCAAATGAATCCATTTTCTTTGTGCATTTTTCAATATTTGTTTTCATATATAACCTCTCTTTTATTTACGTTAGTTATGCCGCTTTATTTCTGGATAAGTAAATCATATGGTCAATCCATTCATCTATTTCACTTTCAATAAAGCCTATTGCTCTTCCACCCAACTTTATAGGAGAAGGGAATTCACCTCTACCGATCAGCCGATAAATCCAAGGTTTACTTAATCCAGTTCTTTCAAGAACCTCGGGTAATCGCATAAATCTTTTTGTTTTTTTCATGTTTTTTTCCTTCGTTGTTTTGATAGATGCAGTATCTTCAGATCGCTTATGACGATCAACTCTCAAAAAGCACGAATTGATCAAAAGGTGGTGTATTTTTAGGCAGGTTTGTAAGGGGGAGTTTGAAAGCAAGCCAGCGTAGGCTTTGAAGGGCTTTTGCAAAAAGTGCTAATATTACACTCCATAAGAGTTTTTTAATAACAATATGTTTATCAATTAGTTAACCAAACCTAAGTATAATTCTGCAGGATTTCACTCTATCCTTCTTGCTTGGCACTTAGAGGACACTTGGTTCGTGGTAAAATGTTTACCATTGTGCCTGTGGTAAAAAACCGCTGAACCTGATGGATTTTGTTGCTTGGGTTCAACTCCTCACCGTCCACAATGTTGAAGATTTTAACTCTGGAGAAAGAAAATCAGAGCTTACGTCTTTTTAGGACCCTTTATTGAACCCTGAACGAAATGAATTACAAAAATAACAATAAAAATCATAATAATGTGAAATAAAACACAGGGACCCCAGCCCAAATACGTCGCCAGTGAACCAGATAGACCCGGCGATAATAGCGAAAAAGCCCACAACTTCGGTTGCGGGCTTTTTTGTTTTTGTCGTATTCCAAAGGTTCACCCCACGGCCCGGGCTCCCCCGAGCCGATGCAGGCTAGTGATCCAAATAAAGGTAATGCAGCCAGCTGGTCATGCGCAGCAGCACTTTGCGCATCACGGAGACGTGTTCGAAGTGCCCGGTATAGACCGCCGCCTGAGCGCTCACGCCGTCGGGCAGATGATCCAGATCCGGGTTAGCTGCCAGATCGATCATCACGTACACCCCTTCCCGGCCCGGCGTGGCGCTCAGGCCCTGCAGTGCGCCGCTAGCCTGGTAGCTGCCGTCCGGTATCGCCGGCAACACCCGGCTTACGGTGCCGCCATAAACCTGCCCCGGCAAACCGTTGAACACCACCTCGGCCTGATCCCCCTGCGCCAAGCGCAGGATGGCGTTCTGGCGGAACACCGCCACCACCTGGCGCTTTTGCTGCGGGATAAAGATCATCACTGGTTTGAAGGGCAGACGAACCGCCGCCGTGCCCGGCCGCGCCAGCACCTGCGTGACATAACCGTCGCTCGGCGCACGCACCACCGTTTGTTCCAGGTTGTAGCGTGCTTCGGCAATCTGCGATTTCAGGCTGGCTATCGTGGCGTCTTCGCCGTCATAGCGCCCGGACAACCGCGCCTGTTCCTGTTGGTACTGGGCTTTCGCCGCCTGCAGCGCGGCGGATTGCGCCTGATACTGCTGCTGCGCATGGCTGACGTCCTGCTCCGAGAACGGGTTGACCGGCATCGCCGCCCCTTTCGCGTAGCGCTGGTAGTCCTTACGGGCACGCTCGTACTCCGCATTAGCCCGCTGTACGTTGGCGGCGGACTCGCTGAGCGCCGCCCGGCGCGTTCTGATCTCCGCCTCTGCCCCAGCCAGGTCCGCCTCCAGCCTGGTGAGCCGCGCACGGTAGCGGCTGTCGTCGAGACGGAACAGCACCTCGCCTTTGCGCAGCAGCACGTTGGTTTTCTCCGTCACCTCAACGATCATGCCCGAGACCTGCGGCACCATCGGCACCGACACGGCAATTTTCTGCGCCCGATCGCTGTACGGATGGTTGTAGTTCATCGTCAGAATCAAGGCGCCGACGATAAATATTCCGCCAAGTACAGCGGTCGGCACGGTCCATTTGTTGACCGGGATGCGGAACAGTTTAAATACGCCGTAGCTCAGCGCCACGTAGCTGAGAATAATGAGTAAATCCATAGGCTACGCTCAACTTACCGTAGGGCCGGAAACCGCCGACGGCTTTTCCTGCAGGCGTTGCAATTCGGCTTCGAGCAGCGCGATGCGCGCCTGCAGGTCCGTTGAAGGTTCTGCCTTCTCACTCATGCCCCAACCGCGTTCCGGACGATAGAGCGTGGCCCAGATCCACAGCAGTGGCCAAATGGCGTGCAGCGTAAACAGGCTAACCCAGCCGGCGACGTGAATCGCATCTTGATGCGGGTGCTGGCGCTTTTTGGCCAGCAAATAGGGAATGTCATGAATAATAATGACGCCGTAGAATAAAATCAGGAATACCGCAATCAGTACGCCTAAAGCAAAATAATTAAGAAACATGTAAAGCCCTGGTTGGTCATAGCGGAAATAAACGAGGTTTATAGCGTGTTATATTGTCTGATATCGTTGGCGATGGTATCGATGGCATTCTTCACGTCGGTGACTTTAAGCTGCGCTTTCTCGTTATTGAGATTTTCCCCTGAAGCCTTGCGCACCACTTTAATGACCGGCTGATTAGTCGCCGCATCGATAAACTCGCCTTCCATATAGACCGCACTCTCCATGGTGCGGTGCCCGGTTACGCTTTGCGTCGCGGCGATCAACAGGGTGATCGGCAAGACTTCATAGATCTGCAGCCCTTTCTTCTGCGTGTCGATCGCCGTGATGGCGCCGCGGAAAATCAGGGTATGCTCGCGCGGCATATCCACCAGCGTAAAGTGGGTGCCCATCGCCTGCTTAAACTGCTGGTTGGTGTAATTCAGGATATTGTCGAGTGCGCGCTGGCTCACCATCTCGCTCGGTTTCGGCCGCGGGAAATAAATCATCGGTTGATAAACCAGATATTGATAACGGGAAAAATCGACGTTCTTATCCTTCCAATATAAAACGTCTTTGCCGGACGCGGATTGACCTTTATTGATATCGTTATAATTGGTCAAAAAGGTCGAGTACTTTTCTTTTTCGGTCACGGCGGAAGAACACGCGGCCAGTAATAACAGCGCAGGCAAAATAACCGCTCTTGTCACTTTCATTGACGGGTTTCTCTTTATTTTGGTGGATAGCAAATAATCAAATCGAATGATACCCAGCCGTCCGCGATAAGTCATATGACAATGCCGCCAAAGGTGTATATCATTTTTGATATACAAACTCACAAGAGCCGGCCAGTGAAAGAGAAAGACTTCCGCATTGAAGAACTCAGGATTGTCCGCGTCATTGCCGAAACGGCGAGCGTCAGCAAAGCGGCGCAGCTGTTGGATATGCCGCAGTCTAACGTGTCGCGCGCCCTCACCGCGCTGGAACGGCGGCTCGGGCTGGAACTGTTCCTGCGCGGCCCGCGTACCCTGGCGTTGACCGAATTCGGCGAGCAATTCTTGCGGCGCGCCTCGCAGTTGCTGGACGAACACAGCGATCTGCTCGACATGGCCGGCACCTATAAACGCAGTATGAGCGGCATGGTCACGCTCGGCGCGCCGATCGGCATCCACGCTTTCCTGGCCAGCTATTTGCTGCCACCGCTGCTGCATGCCGCACCAGCGCTGACTGTCGATCTGGTGACCCGCAACCCCGACGAACGCGAGAAAAAATATGGTGCAGTATTCGACAGCGACTGCGATTTACTGATCAGCTTTTTCCAGCCGCAAAACGAAAGCCTGATCGCCAGACCCTTTACCCGCTTTCGCGTCGGGCTGTTCGCCGCGCCGGATTACATCGCCCACTCGCCGCTGAAGGAGCTGGATGAACTGTCGCAGCATCGCTGCATTACCTTGCGCATGCTGGGCGGCATCCGCAATACCTGGAGCGGCTACAATGCGCAGGGGGAGTTGGCTCAGGTCGAAATCAACGGCGCCAGCGTCTGCGATAACATTCTGCCGGCGATCGAGCTGGCCAAGCAGGGCCTGGGCATCGTCTACGCCCCGTATTATTCCGTCGCCGCCGAGTTGGATGCCGGCACGCTGCTGCCCTGCCTGGCGCGCGAGCGCGGCATCGATATGCAGGCCTACCTGATCTACCGCCGGCGCGGCGTGTTGCCACACCGCGTACAGGTGACGATGGACAGCATCATGGAGAGCGTTAAGCTGCACGCCCACCGGCTGATGTAACCAAGAAAAACCCCGCCGCAGCGGGGTTGAACGCTTCATGTCGGCGCAAAATACCTCACCGCCCCTCTTTCTCCCCCAGGAAGAAATACCACAGCGGAATGGAAAGCAGCAGGGTGAATACCAGCGTATACAGCAGCACCATCAGGCTCTGCATGATCACCATCTGGGCGCTCCAGGCACCGATCGGCAGCTGAAACTGTTCGACGGTGCCGCCGAGGATCGCACGGCCCATCACGCAGCCGACCGCTACCGCCACCGTCGCCACCGCCGCGCGGAACTTGCGCACCTCAGCGCGGCGGGCAGCCGCTTCCGGCGTTTCGTCCCGATGGCCTTGCCGCTGGCCGCGCCAGCGCCACACGTCCACCAGCAGCAACGCCACGAGGCTCACGCCCATTACCGGCAGGCAATAACCCAGCGCCGCAGCCACCAGCAGCGTGACGGCACGCGCCGACAGGGAAAGCGCCAGCCAGGCGGCAATCAGCGTCTGTACCGGATGCTGTGCCCCCGCCACTGGGCGGCGACTCCACCACATGCAGTAACCCAACGCGACCATCAAGCACAGCCCGAGGCCGAACGCCGCCAGCAGCAACTGATTCGGCAAGCCGAACAGAATGCCCATGTGGGCGTCGATGCCCCAGCGTGTCAGCTTGGCGATGAGCGGGAAGGTGTCGAACCGCACCTGGTCGACGACGGCGAAGCTTTGCGGCGCGATGGCGACCGCGTCCACCTGCGTTGGCCAGCTGCGATCCACTTCGGTCACCGTCCAGGCTTTGCCCTCGCCTTTCGGCTGGCGCAGCTCGACCTTGGCGGCATCTATTCCGGCGGCGCGCGCGGCGTGCAGCGCCCGCTCCCAGTCGCCGTTCAGCGCATTGCTCTGCGCGGCAGGGCCCATCTTCATGCCCGGCATCATCCCGCGGTGCTCGGCGTGCGGATCGGCCGGCGTCTGCGGCGCATCGGCCTGCAGGCTGGTGTTGACCTGCGGCGTCAGCCAGCCCAGGTTGGCCCGCAGCGCGTCGATGTTGCCGCCGGCCCACTGCGACCAGGTCAGCCCGGTAGCCGAGAAGAACAGCAGCCCGGCCAGCAGCGCCACGCCCAGCGTGATATGCCAATGGCGGCTGGCGGCGAAGCCCCCTTTCACCCTTTTCAGCTTGCGCTTCGGCCGCGTCGCCAGCCACAGCGCCACGCCGCCCAGCGCGGCCACCCACAGCCAGGAGGCCGCCAGCTCGCTGTAGTTGCGCCCCAGATCGCCGAGCAGCAGGCTGCTGTGCAACTTATCCAGCCAGGTGCGCAGCGGCAGCACGCCGGAGGTGCCGTACACCGTCATATCGCCCTTGATCGCCAGGGTATAAGGATCGACAAACAGCGCGCGCGACTCGGAGGCGCCCAGATCGGCGCCCGCGAACTGTACGCGCGTGGTGTCCATTGCGCCGGGGGCCGGGCGCACGGCGTAAATGCGCGCCTCGTCACCCACCGCGCGGCGGGCGGCGGCGATCTGGTCAGCCAGCGATCTCGCCTGCCCGTGCGGTTCGGTGAAAAGCGCATCGCGATACAGCGCCTCTTCAAGCTGCGGGGTCAGCACATACAGTGTGCCGGTCAGTGCAGCGACCAGAATAAAAGGAGCGACCAGCAGGCCGATGTAAAAATGCAGCCGTTTGATCAGGTTCAGCATCGCGCCTCGCGGCGATGCGGCAGGTGGAGTTTTGGTTACTGAAGACATGGCCTTTCTCGTTTTTCAAACTGTGCGCGCAGGCAAACCGTCCGCAGCGATACGGACGGCGTTACCCATGATCAAGCAATAGGGAAAAACGGTTGGCCGGGCGGCCCGCGCGGGCTCGGCCGCAGAGCAAGGCGTCGAATGGGCGGGGGGACGATGCGCGGCGCGCAAGGCAGGCGCGCGATGCGCGTCATCAGCCACAGCAGCGGGACGAATGCCCACAGCAGCAGCGGCACGTGGATCAGCAGCTCGCAGTAGCCGCAGAAAATCATCTCCGCCGGATCCATGCCGGGGTGGCCGGCATGCGCGGCGGCGGGCATCGCCATCCCGTGCATGTCGTGCGGCATGGCGGCTGCCGACTGCGCCATGCCGCCCATCATCGGGTGGTGCATCAGCGATTTCGACACCACCGGCGCCACAAACAGCAACAGCACCGCCATAATGGCGATGCAGGCGGTAAAGCGTTGCTGTAGCTGGCGTGGCACTCTCATCGCGGCGGCGAATTAACCTGGTCGGTGGCGAACAAGCGGCCAGTGTAACCCGCGATGTGCGATGAGGTGAAAGAAAAGTCAGGTTTGTCTTACGCGCCCCCGGCGGCGGCGATCACAGCACCCGCGAATAGACCCGCGAGGCTTCGCCCCAGGGGTGATACCCGAGCCCGTTATAAACGAAGCCGCTGCGCTCGTAGTAGCCTTCCAGATCGGTGCACAGGTGCAGCTGCGGGAAGCCCAACCGGCGAGTTTCCGCCGCCACATGCTCAATCAGCTTGGCGCCGCAGCCCCGGCCGCGCTGGGCTTCCTCTACGTAGAGCGCGCATAGCCAGGGATACAGCTCGCCGCGGCTGATAAAGTCGTTGGTGATCAACCCCGCACAGCCGAGGATCCGGTCATTTTCCATCAACAGGTACCACTGCGGCAGCGGGTTGGCGGCGCCGAGGCTGCGGTTGATAGCGTCTTCATACATCATCAGCGTCTCTGCCGTGGCCCAGTGCCGCTGAAAATACGCAATGGCGCGCGGCGCCAGTTCAGGCGCTTGCCGCACCGAAATCATGTCCATCGTCATTCCCGTTATTCATGTTGTCAGCGTAGAATTATGCAGCACTATGCACGGTATGGCAGCGGCATTCCGCCGTCGCCATTCACCCCAAGGAGTCATCATGACGCAAAACATCTATGACAATCAGGCCTTCTTCGACGGCTACGCGCAGCTCAGCCGCTCGCAGCACGGCCTGGACGGCGCGCCGGAATGGCCCGCCATCCGCCGCATCCTGCCGGATTTACAGGGCAAAGGCGTGGTCGATCTCGGCTGCGGCTACGGCTGGTTCTGCCGCAGCGCGCGCGAACAGGGCGCCGCCAGCGTGCTGGGGCTGGACGTCTCGGAAAAAATGCTGGCCAAGGCGCGGGAGATGACCGCCGACGCGGGCATCGAGTACCGTCGGCAGGATTTGGCGCAGCTGCAGCTGCCGCCGGAAAGTTACGATCTGGTCTACAGCTCGCTGACGCTGCACTACCTCGAGGATCTGGCCGCGCTGTTCGCCACGGTTTACGCCGCGCTGAAACCAGGCGGGCAGTTCATCTTCACCGCCGAGCACCCGATCTACACCGCCCCGGCGCAGCAGGGCTGGCTGACCGACGGCAACGGGCGGAAATCCTGGCCGGTGAACGGCTACCAACGGGAAGGCCAGCGCGTTTCCAACTGGCTGGCGGAAGGCGTCATCAAGCAGCACCGCACGCTCGGCAGCTATATCAACCCGCTGGCGCAGCAAGGGTTTATCATCCAGCATTTGAACGAATGGGGCCCCAGCGCGCAGCAAATCGCCGCTAACCCGGCGCTGGACGAAGAGCAGGAACGCCCGATGATCTTCATTCTCGCCGCCCGCAAACCCGCCTGATTGATCCGCAGTAAACCGTTCACACCACCACAGTTGGGGAGGCCGCCTCCCCCCAACGGCTATTGTGCCGGCAACGCCGCCCCGTGCGCCGCGAAGTGCGTCAGCGCCTCGCCTTCCATACGATAGCGCACCCACTCGCCCTGCGGCTGCGCGCCGATGCTGAGGTAGAAATCGATGGCCGGTTGGTTCCAGTCCAGCACGCTCCACTCCAGGCGGCCGCACTGCCGTTCGCACGCCAGCTGGGCGATGTGCCGCAGCAGCTTTTTACCGGCGCCCGCGCCGCGATGCTTCGGCGCCACATACAGGTCCTCCAGATAGATGCCGTTTTTACCCAGCCAGGTGGAGTAACTCATAAAGAACACCGCATAACCCGCCGGCTCGCCGTTCACCGTACAAATCAGCGCTTCGGAACAGGCACCCGGCCCAAACAGGCTGCGTTCGATATCTTCCACGCTGGCCATCACCTGCTCGCGCGCCTTTTCGTACACCGCCAGCTCGATAATCATATCCAGAATCCGTTTGGCGTCGCTTTTTTGCGCCGGATAAATCTCAATGGTCATGGCAAGTCCCGTGTGAGTTGATGGCTGTGCTTGCCAGCATACCGCGCCTCTCATGCTGCATGAACGGCATTTTCATCAACAGGTAATGAATATCATGCATCTGGATTTGAAACGCCTCGATCTCAACCTGCCGCGGGTGTTAGAAGCGGCGTTATAACGCGGGTTCGCCGATTGGCAGATACCCCTGCCACAGCGGCCGGGCCGGTTTACCGTGCGGGTTGGCCCGCAGATGCACGTGGTAGCCCTGCAGCGCCTGCAGCAGCAGGCAGTCGTCCACCTCGGCCAGGTCATCCTTGTGCTGCTGCGCGCTGTCCGTCAGCAGCACCCGTTTGGCTTTGTCCTTCGCCTCGTCGGCGGAGCGCGCCACAAACAGGCCGAACTGGTGCAATTCCGCCAGCTCATCGCTGCGGTAGCCGCCCACGTTGACGAAAAACAGCTTCTCTTCACCGGCGAACGGCACAGGCTTCAGGCTCACGTCGTAACCGTCCACCCAGTCGATGCGCGCATAGCCGTCGACATGCACCTTGCGCTTATCGCCGAACCACTTTTCACGCAGCAGCGGATACGCCTCTTCCGGCCGATCCGCCGCCGCGAACTGCACGTCGTGCAATTCAATATTGGCGCCCGGCGCCGTACCGCCCACATAAAACATCAATAATCCCGGCATGTTAGTCTGCTCTCCTTGGTGATAATCGTTATATAAAATAATACATAATGTAACTCGTGCCAACGGCAGCGCCATTCTGTGTTATCAATAGATGAGGTTTAATCTGTTGTGGAGGAACGCATGGCATTCAATATCGGTGATTTTGTACAACGCACCACCGGCGGCCCGAAGATGACCGTGGTGGCGATCGACGGCGAAACCCTGGTTTGCAGCTGGAATGAACTGGGTAAAGAGCAACGTACGGAGGTGCAGGCCAACGAGGTGGCGCTGTACCACGAAGACGGCGATTTCGGCGTCTGCTGAATGATCGGGGCGCGCCGCGCCCCGTTATCGCCTCAGGCGCGAATGTCCTGATAGGCTGGGGTGGTATCGAACTCATGCTTGGCAAACGGGCACAGCGGAATGATTTTGCGCTGCTCCGCGCGCATTTTCTCCACCACCAGCGCTACCAGCTTTTTGCCGACGCCCTGCCCCTTCAATGACTCATCCACCCAGGTGTGATCGATAATGGTCAACTTGTCGCCGCTCGGCACGAAAGAGATCTCGGCGATCAGCTTGCCGTGCTCATCATTGATATAAAAACGCTTGTCGTCCGCCAGTATTTTATGATCCATATTATTTCTCCCTATATTTCAGTGCGCCGCTGGGGCAAGTATCGATAACGCGTTTCACCTCCGCCGCGTCGGCATTGTCCGGCATAATCCACGGCCGGCGGTTCAGGGTAAAAATAGCCGCGTTGCCACGCACGCAGTTGGCGGAATGGCGGCATATCGCGCTGTTAAAATAAACGTCAATCTTGTCGCCGGAATAACGGCGGTAACCGGCGGCGGTCAATTCCTCATCCATCATGGCCTCACATTGCCCGTTTTATTGTTTTTGCTCCAGGCTCAAGTATAGGCAATGCCGCTGGCTTCACCACGCCTCCCTTCCGCTGAAAAAAGTGGCGCAACCGCCCGCCGCCGCTAGAAAAAAACGTAAATTGTTCTAATCTTTAATCAGTAAGACAACATCATTCCGACAGCGGCTAAGGAGTTCTAAATGGGTGATAGCTCAAAAGACGGCGTAATTCTGCTGTCCCGCATATTGCTGATGATTCTGTTTATCATTTTCGGTTGGATGAAACTGGTCAACTTCGGTGCGACCGTCACGGCGATGGAAGGTTACGGCACGCCGATGCCTTATTTGGCGGCGATCGTTGCCGTGGTGGTGGAGTTTATTTTCGGCATCGCGCTTATTCTCGGTCTGTTTACTCGCCCTATCGCGGTCATTTTCGCTCTGTATGTGTTGGGCACCGCGTTTATCGGCCATCCGTTCTGGAAAATGACCGGCATGGAAATGATGGGCAATGAAATCAACTTCTTTAAAAACATCAGCATCATTGGCGGCTTACTGTTGCTGGCGGTCACCGGTGCAGGCCGTTATTCGCTGGACTATAAAATATTTAATAAATAATTCATCGATGGCCGGCGATATTCGCCGGCCATTTTATTTCGACAATCCTTTCACCGGCTGCGCTTGGCGTGGCGCTCAAAGTTTTCCGCCCTGGCCTGCGCCGATTTACGCAGCGTGACATAGCAGGCGCCCTCGCCGCCGTCGCGCGGTAAGGCGCGGCAAAACGCCTGTACCTGTTCAAACTGCGCCAGCCATTTGGCGACGTAACTGCGCACGATATTCGGATGGCTTTCGTTCTGCCGTCCGCGGCCGTGCACGATCAGCAGCGAACGCAGGTTTTGCGCCTCCGCCTGCACGATGAAGCGAAACAGCGCCTGCCGGCTGGCTTCGACCGACTGACGCAGCAGGTTCAGCGACGCCTGCGGCGGATAACGCCCGTTGCGCAGCTTGTCCAGCACGCCCTGCTGAATGCCTTCCCCTTTGAACTCCAGCGGCTGTTCGCAGGGGAGCACCTCGAGAAAATCGGTGCTGAGGAAGTTTTCCTGCAGCAGCCGCTGCGCGTCGCGCCGCGCGCTTTTGTCCATCGCCTCCTGCGGCTTGAGGTGCAACGTCTGCCGCCCGTTCGCCAGCGGCACCACGTCCGCCATCGCCTGTTCAAAAAAGTCTTTTTCCTGCTCGCTCATCTTCCACCTCTCTTGAACGGCAGCCTTTATGGCCGGGAATGGGGTCGATTGTAAGACGCCTTGCCACGGTTGCAAGCCGGGAATTGTCAGCGGCATGTGTCTCATTTGTCGTCAACGGGTGAGCTTGCGAACAGTTTTCGCTATACTGCTAAGCCATCATTGAGTGCCGCAAAGGATCGAGCCCATGACAATGCGCGAGCTGGAAATCCAGTTTCAAAATGCGATGAATGAGTTGCAGAGCAGCTTCGAACGGCAACACCGCGAATGGCAGCAGAGCTACCAGGCGCTGCAGCAACTGCTGGAAGAAGCCAAACAGCGCGAAGCCGCGCTGCGGGCGCAGAATGAACAACTGGCGCGCAAACTGAGCACCGCCAGTTCAGTGCCGGAACAGCATGCGCTGGTCAAGCAGATCAAAATGCTCGGCGCCCATCTGGACGCGCTGGCCAAAGACGCGGCCACCTTCAATCACCACCTGCGCCAACAGAGCGCGGTCGGTAATTTCAGCGGCGAACAGCATTGATAGCGGGCGCTGTCGCACAGCGCCTCCCGCCCCTCTTCTGGCGTATTGAGAGTGTAATAAAGCCTAAATGACCTGGATCATCCTCGCCGCCCTGATCGTCGTATTTATTATCGGTTACCGCGTCCTGACGTCCGACACCCGTAAAGCCATCGATTCGCTGGCCCATCTGCTGAGGGTCAAGCCGATGCTGATCGAATCGATGATCCAGGAAATGGGCGGCCGCCAAAGCCAGACCTTTATCCGCATGCTGAACAACGGCTACACCGAAGAGATGCACCAGGCGGCTTATCTGCTGTTCATCTACCTGACGTTCATCAAACAGGCGGACGACGAACAGATTGCCCTGTGGCGTGACGTGCTGCTGCGCGCCGGGCTGTCGCCGGAGCTGCACGCCGAGCACACCGAAGCGGCGCTGTTTTACTTCGCCGAGTTGGATATCGATGCGTTTGAACTGGCGCAGTTCCGCCGCGCCTACAATGAGCGTTTCAACCGTGAAGCGTTGGCCCACGGCTGATGGCGTCCCCCGGGCGGGGGACCGATTACAGGAACATGCTGTAGAGGTAGCGCGACAGTGCTTCGCGCGAGCTGAAGCCGTGTGCGATGCCGTAACGCAGGTTCGGGGCGTCGCTGCTTAAATCCAGGGGAAACTCCAGATACTGCTCGCTGGTGCGCACCGGCGAGGTCGGCGTGGCGAAATGCACGCTTCTCTCTTTCAGCGCCGGGTGGATCACCAACGCGGTTCTACCCATCCGCGCTTCGCGATTCACATACACATAATGCGTACCCTTGCGGTAGCCATAGGCCTGATCGGTGACATAATCACGCTCAAAGCCGGTATTCTCCAACACTTTAGCCACTTCATCCGGCCGTAAATACATCGATTCCTCCTCTCATTCTGGACCGCTGAGCGACCTTACCGTAATCATTCACCGAAACAATGATTTTCTGGGGAGGAATCCGGGTTTCGGACTATTCCTGAATCAGGCCCGGCGGCGCTGCAACAGGCGCAGAGTGAGCAGTACGCCGAACGCCACCAGCAGCGCCGCCGCCAGATAGATCGACGGCACGCCCGCTTGCCCAATCAACAGCCCGGCCAGCGGGCCGGTGATGCCCAACGCCAGGTCGAGGAACGCCGAATAAGTGCCGAGCGCCGTGCCCTGATTCTGCGGCGGCACCTGTTTCACCGCCTCAACGCCCAGCGCCGGGAACACCAGCGAGAAACCGGCGCCGGCCAGCAACGCGCCGGTTTGTACCATCCAGGGCTCGCCGGCCAGCCAAATCAACAGCAGCCCGACGATCTCAACCAGAAACGACGCCAGCGTCACCTTCAACCCGCCGTGGCGGTTAATGACGTTGCTGAAGATCAGGCGGATGCCGACGAAGGCGCAGCTGAACAGCGTCAGCGAAAACGCCGCGCCACTCCAGCCCTTGTCCGCGTAGTAAAGGGTGATGAACGTGGCGATCACGCCGAAGCCGACGGTGCCCATCGCCAGCCCGAGACCATAGGCCCAGATGCGGCCGAACACCGCGCGAAAGGCGATGCGCTGCCCGGCGGCGATCGAGACGTCCGGCTTGCCGCTCGCCAACAGCAGCGCCACCGCAACCGCCAGCACGATCAGCGCCGCCACCCCGGCCAAGCCCCACTGCTGGTTCAGGTACACGCCGAGCGGCGCCCCGGCCGCCATCGCGCCGTAGGTGGCGACGCCGTTCCAGGAAATCACCCGCGCCGTGTGCATCGCCCCGACCCGGCCGATGCCCCACAGCGTGGAACCGGTGCTGGCGAAGCTTTCGCCGACGCCGAGAAACACCCGCCCCACGCACAGCAACAGCAGGCTGAGCCACGGGTAACCGTCAACGCCGAACGCCAGCGCGTAAAACAGCCCGCTGGCGCCGCAGCACGCCAGGCCGAACAGCACCACCTTCTTCGGCCCCAGCTGATCGGCGTAACGCCCGGCGCGCGGGCGGCTGAACAGCGTGGCGAAGTACTGCGCGCTGATGATAAGGCCTGCCAGCACCGAGTTGTAGCCCAGGTGGTCATGCACAAATCCCGGCAACACCGCCAGCGGCAGGCCGATGGTCAGGTAGCAGACGAAGGTGAACATCACCACGGACAAAATACGTCGGTTCAGCTGGAGGTTATTTTCTGCGGTCATCGAAGGTGGCTCGCATCGGACGGGGTAGACGAAGCGTTCCAGCATACCCCGATGGGATCTGATGATAAATGAGAGAGTTATAACGAATTATTATTTCGCTAACGATTTTGCCGCCACCCGCGCGCGCAGAAAATCGATAAAAGCCCGCACCTTCTCCGGCACATGGCGGGTGTTCGGGTAGAGCGCATAGATGCTCTGCTCGGGGAAACGGTGATCCGGCAGCAACCGCTGCAGCCTGCCGGCGTCGATCTCGGGCTGCGCCAACCACGCCGGCAGCAGCGCCACCCCGGCGCCATGCAGGGCGAACGCCAGCAATGCCGCGGCGCTGTCGCCGGTGAGCGTCGCGGCGTCCGCGACCTTGAACAGCACCGCTTCGCGCTGCGGCGTGACCACCTGCCAGCTGAGCGGTGAACTGAGCCGGCTGTGGGCGATCCACTGCGCCTGCGCCAGATCCGTCAACGAATGAATCGGTCGGTCGGCCAGATAATCCGGCGACGCCACCGGAAAAATGGCGAAGCTGTCGATCAGCGCCGCGCGGTGGCTGGAATCCGCCAGTTGGCCCAAGCGGATCGCCACGTCGAAGCGCTCCGAAATCAGATCGGCATGATAGGAAGAAGACACATGCTGGATACGCAGGCGCGGATGCTGGCGCGAAAACGCCGCCAGCGCCGGCACCACCACCTGCGCGCCGTACTCCGGCGTGCTGGTGATACGCAGCACGCCGCTCAGCCCGTGATGATCGCGTCGCACGTCGTCCAGCACGTTTTCCGCCTCCTGCAGCAGCTGCAGGCTGCGCTGGTAGAAGCGTTCGCCGGCATCGGTCAGCGACAATCGGCGGGTGCTGCGCGCCAGCAGAGACACCCCCAGCTCATTCTCCAGCTGCTTGACGTTAAAGCTCACCACCGCCTTGGTTTGCCCCAGCGCCGCCGCCGCCGCGGTAAAGCTGCCCGCTTCCACCACCGCCGCGAAGATCGCCAGACGCTGCAAATTCAGCATTTCATCGCCCTTATTGTCAAAATAATTTTGACAGTGTAATCGCCCGCCGCCGATTTATCCGCACTTTTCCCCCCGATACACTGCTCGCCTTCAACCGGAGGCACCATGTCTTATCGCAGCAAAGTGGCAATCGTCTATCTGCTCGGCTTTTTCGTCGATTTGATCAATATGTTTATCGCCAACGTCGCCTATCCCGCCATCGGCCAGGCGATGCGGGCGTCGGTCAGCCAGCTGGCGTGGGTCAGCAACGGCTATATTCTCGGCCTGACGCTGGTGATCCCGCTCAGCGCCTGGCTGGCGCAGCGCATCGGCGGGCGGCGGGTGTTTCTGCTCTCGCTGGCGCTGTTCATGCTGGCTACCCTCGGCGCGGGCAACGCCGACAGCATCAGCGCGCTGATCGGCTGGCGCACCTTGCAGGGCATGGGCGGCGGCTTGCTGATCCCCATCGGCCAGACGCTGACCTATCAGCTGTACCGCAGCCATGAACGCGCCGGGCTGTCGGCGGCTATCATGCTGGTGGGGCTGCTGGCACCGGCGCTGTCACCGGCGCTGGGCGGCTGGCTCGTCGATAGCCTGGACTGGCGCTGGGTGTTTTTCGCCAACCTGCCGCTGGCGGCTCTGGCGCTGGCGCTGGCGGCGCTGTGGCTGCGCGCGGAAGCGCCGACGGCGGCGCGCAAACCGCTTGACGCCAAAGGGCTGCTGAGCGCCTGCGCGGCGCTGACGCTGCTGCTGCTCGGCCTGACCCGGCTGAGCGAAGCCGGTCATCAGGCTTCCGGCGCAGCGCTGCTGGCCGCCGGCCTGCTGGTGCTGGCCTATTATTTGCGCCATAGCCTGCACGCCCCGCAGCCGCTGCTGAACCTGCGGCTGGTCGGCGATCCGCTGCTGCGCAACGCCATGGCGGTTTATTTGTGCATCCCCGGCCTGTTCATCGGCGTCAGCCTGGTGGCGATGCTGTATTTGCAAAACCAGCTGGGGATGCCCGCCGCGCAGGTCGGCGGCCTGATGCTGCCCTGGGCGCTGGCGTCGTTCCTGGCCATCACGCTGACCGGCAAAAGCTTTAATCGCCTCGGCCCACGGCCACTGCTGATCGCCGGCTGCCTGTTGCAAGGCGTCGGCATGCTGACGCTGGCGCAGATCGATCAGGCCGGGCAGCATGCGTTGCAGATCGCCGCCTTCGCGCTGATGGGGTTCGGCGGCAGCCTGTGCAGCAGCACCGCGCAGAGCAGTGCGTTCCTGCAGATCCCCGACGCTCAGCTGGCGGATGCCAGCGCGCTGTGGAACATCAACCGCCAACTCAGTTTTTGCCTCGGCGTGGCGCTGCTCAGTCTGCTGCTGAATCTGCTGCTGGCCGTGTTGCCGCCCGCGGCAGCTTACCGTACCTGCTTCATTCTGGCGGGCGCCAGCGCACTTATCCCGCTGCTGCTGTGCCTGCGCCTCGCCAACCGCGCCATCGTGCGCCAACTCAACGCTCAACAGGATGCTTTATGAACCCGTATTTTACCGAAGTGATCGACGCCCACATCGCCATTGAACGCTGGCTGGGCAAAGGGGCTGGAGAAGAACAGGCGCTGCTGGCGCGCTTTACGCCGGATTTCAGCATGATCGCGCTGAACGGCGCCCCGCTGGATTTTGCCGCGCTGTGCGCCTTTTTCCGCGCGCATCGCGCCGCCAAACCGGGACTGGAAATCGAGATAGAAGAGATGAAGCTGGTGGCCGAATGGCCGACGGGCGCGGTAGTCAGCTACCGGGAAAAACAGAGTCTGCCGGGACAAAGCGCCACGCTGCGCTATTCCACGGTGGTCTTTGAACGCCTGCCCGACGCGCTCGGCTGGCGGCATTTGCACGAAACTGCCGCAGCGCAATGATCACAGGAAGCTGCCGGCCAAAAACAGTTCCCAACCGACGATCACCCCGCACAGGGTTACCGCGCTGAAAATGACTTCAAACAGATAGCGATGGATCATCGTTCGTCGCCTCAAAAGAAGACACCCGGAAGAACCGGGTGTCTGGAATACGGGCTGGAGAGTGCGGAACCTTCCGGTTCCGCAAACATCACTTAATTAAGCTTTTTTACCGGCTTTTTTGTGGTGTTTTTTAGCGGCCTGAGCTTTCTGCACTGGCGCTTTTTTGTGGTGTTTTTTAGCAGCCTGGGCTTTCTGAGCTGGCGCTTTTTTGTGGTGCTTTTTAGCGGCCTGAGCTTTCTGGGCTGGCGCTTTTTTGTGGTGCTTGGCTTTCTTGTGGTGCGTTGCTTTAGCTGGCGCTTTTTCAGCAGCAGCCGCTGGCGCAGCGGTAGTGGTGGTCGCAGCTGGCGCGGTGGTGGTAGCCGGAGCAGTAGCTGCAGTATCAGCAGCGAAAGCAACAGAAGACAGACCCATAGTGGCAGCAACGATCAGCGCTAATACTTTTTTCATCTTTAAATCCTCAGAGTGTTGTTTCGGTAAGCTCCGGTGGAGCCGTTGAAACAGATACTAGTGGAATCAAACCGCCGTTTCCGTGAGTGATTGGTTTCGCCGAGTAACCAAATGTACAAAGCCCAGGCGTCGGCAAACACCTGCGTGACGGCAGTTTTTTTCCGTGATCGGCCACGCAAATCTCGGCATGGTCTACACTTAAAAGACATGTGTCGAAATGGAGAGCTGAATGTTTAAGAAAGCGGAAAGAACAGAACGCGACATCGATCAGGACGTCACTCTGTTGGCCGATACGCTGGATGAAGTGCTGCGCGAGTCCGGTGACAAGACCAAAGAGGAACTGAAAGAGCTGCACAGCAAGGCGAAAGGCGTGTTGCGCGACGCCCGGGCGCGGTTCAACGGCTCCACCAGTCTGACACAGCATGCGCGCGACGCGGTCGATCAAGCCGACAGCTATGTGCGTGACAAACCTTGGCAGGGCGTAGGGATCGGTGCCGCCGTCGGCATCGTGCTCGGCGTGCTGCTGGCCCGGCGTTAACACCCCTGCAGTCATAAAGATAAAACAGATGTGCGTCTGGCCCGCGGAAATCGCGGGCCGTTTAATTCAGGCGTTTGAACAGCTGCGCCAGACCCTGCACCGCCCGCTCCGTCTCCTCTTGCCGAGTGAAATTGGCGAACCCCAGCAGTAATCCCTGCCCCGCCGGATGGTCGATTCGCCAGTCCGACAGCGCCTGCGCCGCCAGCCCCTGTTGCCAGGCTTGCGCCGCCAAGGGTGCATCCGATACGCCGTCGTGCAGCCGGGCCAACAGCTGAATGCCGCCCTGTTGCGGCACCGCCGTCAGCCACGCCCCCAGCTGCCGCTCCAGCGCCTGCGTCAGCCACTCGCGCCGCTGGCGGTACAGCGGCCGCATGCGTTTCAGGTGGCGGTAGAAATGCCCTTGCCGGATAAAATCCGCCACGCTTGCCTGCAGCAACGGCGGGCAACCGCAGCCGCGCAGCCGACTGCTGCGCGCAAAGGCCTCCGTCAGGCCGGCGGGCACCACCAGATAAGCCATGCGCAGCGCCGGGAACAACGTTTTGCTGAAGGTGCCGGCGTACAGCACCCGCCCCTGAACGTCGAGGCTTTTCAGCGGCGGCAATGGCCGCCCGTGATAGCGAAACTCGCTGTCGTAGTCATCCTCGAGGATCCAGGCCCCGCGCTGCTGCGCCCAGTCGAGCAGCGCCACCCGCCGCGCCAGGCTGAGCGAGACGCCGAGCGGGCTTTGATGGGTCGGCGTCACCACCGCCAGCCGCGCCTCAGGCGCCGTCAGCATACCGGCGGCCACGTCCATGCCCTGTTCATCCACCGGCACGGCGACCGGTCTCACGCCGGCGGTCTGCAGCAGCGGGCGCGTCACCGGATAGCCGGGATCTTCGATCCATGCCGCGTCACCGGCATGTAACAGCGTCTCCGTCACCCAGTCCAGCAACGCCGGGTAACCGGCGCAGAGGAAAATCTGCTCCGGCCGGCAGCTGATACCGCGCGACAAATGCAGATAATGGGCGATCGCCTCACGCAGTTCTGGCAGGCCGCCGGCCGGCGGCAGCGCCAGGGAAGCCGCCGTGGAACCGCGCAGCTGGCGGGCGACAATGCGCTGCCACAGCGCACGTGGAAACGCATCCAGCGCCGGCACGCCCAGTTGAAAAGGCTGCAGCATGCCCTGCGGCTGCAGCGGATCGGGCGCCATCGCCGCCAGCGGCGGCGCAGCGGCCTCCGCACCCGGCGGCATGTGCGGCAGCTGCGGCGAGACATAGGTGCCTGCCTGTCCCCGGCTCTGCAAGAAACCTTCGGCGATCAGCTGCGCGTAGGCGCTTTCCACCGTGGCACGCGCCACGCCCAGATCGCTCGCCAACCCGCGCACCGAAGGCAACCGGCTGCCCGCCGCCAGGCTGCCCTGGGCGATGGCGTCTTTAATCCGCTGGTAAATCTGCCGGTACAGCGGCTCGGCGAGCCGGCTGTCCAGCCGCAGCGAGGTCAGGAAAGGTGACATCATGGCCTGGTTAAATAATCATTTTATGGCCCTATAGCATAGACCATAAGGCCGCTAAAGTAGCGCCATGATTTCGTTACTACCGATTGAGGTTGATCATGATTAAGCAACGTTTGAACTATGCCGAGCTGGCGCCCGCCCCGTACAAAAATATGGTGAGCGCGCTGATGGCGCTGGAGAAAGGCGCCCTGGACAAGGCGACCATCGAGTTGATGTTTATGCGCGTTTCGCAGATCAACGGCTGCGCCTACTGCCTGGACATGCACGGCAAAGCGCTGCGCGAAAGCGGCTTCAGCCATGCCAAGCTGGATACGCTGGCGGGCTGGCGCGTCAGTCATGAATTCAGCGAGCGCGAGCGCGCGGCGCTGGAATGGGCCGAGTCGGTGACGCTGATCGCCGCCACCGGCGCGCCGGACAGCGCTTTCGAGGCGCTGAAAGCGCACTTCAGCGATACCGAGATCGCCGATCTGACCTTCGCCATCAGCATCATGAACGCCTTCAACCGGCTGGCCGTCAGCATGCGTCAGTAATGCGCTCGACTCCCCCTCTTCATCGAGAGGGGGAATTTCTCACCCGAAAAAATTTTTCCCCCGCCTTTTCCAGCCCCGACGCGGCCTGCGCACCCAACCCCACAAAACACTATATATAGCGCGGTTGATAAAACAAATATCAACATATAGTATTTTATGGGTCAACCGCAGGGATCGTTGCTCGGTTGATAACGCCGTCAGAAACGCCAGGAACGATGCTCCGTTATCTGACTTGTCCGCCTTTCCTTCAGTCTAAAGGTAAATGCGAATCATGAGCATTATTATTTACAGCAAGCCGGACTGTGTCCAGTGCAACGCCACCTATCGCGCATTTGATAAACAGGGGATTGATTATCAGGTGATCGACCTCACCCAGGATCAGCAGGCGCTGAACCACGTTAAATCCTTAGGTTATCAGCAGGTTCCGGTGATTATCGCCGGAGACGATCACTGGTCCGGATTCCGGCCGGACAAAATCGGCGCGCTGGCGCTCACCTGCTGAGGCGCGACGATGAATCCGCTGGTCTATTTCTCCAGCAGTTCGGAGAACACCCACCGATTCGTTGAGAAACTGGGCCTGCCGGCGATCCGCATTCCGATCGCCGGCGCCCGCAGCAAATTGCTGATGGAACAGCCCTATATCTTGATCGTGCCCAGCTACGGCGGCGGCAGCGCCGTCGGCGCGTTGCCGATCCAGGTGATCCGCTTTCTCAACGTTCCGCAAAACCGTTCATACCTGCGCGGCGTCATCGCCGCCGGGAACACCAACTTCGGCGCAGCGTACGGCATCGCCGGCGACATCATCGCCAAAAAATGCCAGGTGCCTTTTTTGTACCGCTTCGAGCTGCTCGGCACAACGCAAGACGTTGAAAACGTTAGACAGGGAGTAACCGCATTTTGGCAACGACAGAATTGACCAGGCCCGAGACGGGCGCGCTGGATTACCATTCGCTCAACGCGATGCTCAATCTTTACGATGCGGAAGGCCGGATCCAGTTCGATAAAGATCGGCTGGCGGCGCGGCACTACTTCCTGCAGCACGTCAACCAAAACACCGTGTTCTTCCATAACCTGGAAGAAAAGCTGCGCTATCTGGTGGAGGAAGGCTACTACGAGCCGCAGGTGCTGGCGCAGTACGAATTCCCGTTTATCAAGCAGCTGTTCCAGCAGGCCTACGCCAAGAAATTCCGCTTCGAGACCTTCCTCGGCGCCTTCAAGTACTACACCAGCTATACGCTCAAAACCTTCGACGGCAAACGCTATCTGGAGCGCTACGAAGATCGGGTATGCATGGTGGCGCTGACGCTGGCGGCGGGCGACACCGCCCTGGCGCAGGATCTGGTGGAGGAGATGATTTCCGGCCGCTTCCAGCCGGCCACCCCAACCTTCCTCAACTGCGGCAAACGCCAGCGCGGCGAGCTGGTCTCCTGCTTCCTGCTGCGTATCGAAGACAATATGGAATCGATCGGTCGGGCGGTGAACTCCGCGCTGCAGCTGTCGAAACGCGGCGGCGGCGTGGCCTTCCTGCTGAGCAATATTCGCGAGGTGGGCGCGCCAATCAAGCGCATCGAGAACCAGTCCTCCGGCGTCATTCCGATCATGAAAATGCTCGAAGACGCCTTCTCCTACGCCAACCAGCTCGGCGCGCGCCAGGGGGCCGGCGCGGTATATCTCAACGCCCACCACCCGGACATTCTGCGTTTCCTCGACACCAAACGGGAAAACGCCGACGAGAAGATCCGCATCAAAACGCTGTCGTTGGGGGTGGTGATCCCGGATGTCACCTTCGAGCTGGCGAAGAACAACGAAGAAATGTACCTGTTCTCGCCCTACGACGTCGAACGGGTGTATGGCGTGCCGTTTTCGGAGATTGCCGTCAGCGAGAAGTACCGCGAGATGGTGGACGACAAGCGCATCCGCAAGTCGCGCATCAACGCGCGCGAGTTCTTCCAGGTGCTGGCGGAGATCCAGTTCGAATCCGGTTACCCCTACGTGATGTTCGAGGACACGGTCAACCGGGAGAACCCGATCGCCGGGCGCATCAACATGAGCAACCTGTGTTCGGAGATCCTGCAGGTCAACCGCGCCAGCACCTATCACGAGGATCTGAGCTACGATCACATCGGCAAGGACATCTCCTGCAACCTCGGCTCGCTGAACATCGCCAAAACCATGGACGCGCCGGACTTCGGCAAGGCGATCGAGACCGCGATCCGCGCGCTGACCGCGGTGGCCGACATGAGCGATATCCGCTCGGTGCCGCCGATCGCCGAAGGCAACCGCAGCGCCCGCGCCATCGGTCTGGGCCAGATGAACCTGCACGGTTACCTGGCGCGCGAGCGCATCTTCTACGGCTCGGAAGAAGGCATCGACTTCACCAATCTCTATTTCTATACCGTGGCCTATCACGCCATTCGCGCCTCGAACCGGCTGGCGATCGAGCGCGGCGGCGCCTTTGACGGCTTTGAGCACTCTCGCTATGCCAGCGGCGAGTACTTCGACAAGTACACCGAGCGCGACTGGCTGCCGCAAACCGATCGGGTGCGCGAGCTGTTCGCCGCCGCCGGCATCGCCATTCCGGGCCGCGACGAGTGGCGCGCGCTGCGCCACTCGGTGATGCTGCACGGGCTGTACAACCAGAACCTGCAGGCGGTGCCGCCGACCGGCTCCATCTCGTACATCAACAACGCCACCTCCAGCATCCATCCGATCGTTTCGCGCATCGAGATCCGCAAGGAAGGCAAGATCGGCCGCGTTTACTACCCGGCGCCGTACATGACCAACGACAACCTGGCGTATTACCAGGATGCCTACGAGATTGGCCCGGAAAAAATCATCGATACCTATGCTGCCGCCACGCAACACGTCGATCAGGGGCTGTCGCTGACGTTGTTCTTCCGCGATACCGCCACCACCCGCGACATCAACCGCGCGCAGATCTACGCCTGGCGCAAAGGCATCAAGACCATTTACTACATCCGCCTGCGCCAGATGGCGCTGGAAGGCACCGAGGTGCAGGGCTGCGTGTCCTGCTCGCTGTGAGGCAACTTATGACGACCCTAACATCGGCGCCGCTGGTGCGCGCCATCAACTGGAACATCATCGAAGACGACAAGGATCTGGAGGTATGGAACCGCCTGACCTCCAACTTCTGGCTGCCGGAGAAGGTACCGCTGTCCAACGATATCCCCTCCTGGGCCACGCTGACGCCGAAGGAGCAGCAGCTGACCATTCGGGTGTTTACCGGGCTGACGCTGCTGGACACCATCCAGAACACCGTCGGCGCGCCGGCCCTGATCGCCGATGCGCTGACGCCGCACGAAGAGGCGGTGTACTCCAACATCAGCTTTATGGAGGCGGTACACGCCCGCTCGTACAGCTCAATCTTCTCCACCCTGTGCCAAACGCCGGACGTGGACGATGCCTACCGCTGGAGCGAGGAAAACCGCGCGCTGCAGAAGAAAGCCGGCATCATTCTGGCCCACTACCGCAGCGACGATCCGCTGTTGAAGAAGGTTGCCAGCGTATTCCTCGAGTCGTTCCTGTTCTATTCGGGCTTTTACCTGCCGATGTACTGGTCGAGCCGCGCCAAGCTGACCAACACCGCCGATCTGATCCGCCTGATCATTCGCGACGAGGCGGTGCACGGCTACTACATCGGCTATAAGTTCCAGAAAGGGCTGGAGAAAGTGGACGCCGCGCGGCGCCGGCAGGTGAAAAGCTTTGCCTTCGACCTGTTGCAGGATCTGTACGACAACGAGGTGCGTTACACCGAGGAGCTGTACGACGGCGTCGGCTGGACGGAAGACGTGAAAACCTTCCTGCACTACAACGCCAACAAGGCGCTGATGAACCTCGGGTATGAAGCGCTGTTCCCACCGGCGATGGCGGAGGTCAACCCGGCGATCCTATCGGCGCTGTCGCCGAACGCCGATGAAAACCACGACTTCTTCTCCGGCTCCGGTTCGTCTTACGTCATCGGCAAGGCGGTCAACACCGAGGATGAGGACTGGGATTTCTGAGGGCATGACAGCGATGCCGGTCTTTCAGGCCGGTATCGTGCATTCAATACCCTTGTTCTTTCTGACTGCGGATCGCCAGAACAAACGCCGTATCGATATCAGGGATGTATTTGTAGAGCGCCAAATAACCGCGAGCTTGCTGCCCAATAATCAATTCACGCAGCCCTGCGCCAAGGGACCGTCCGATCAATGGATTATGTTCCAATACCGCAATTGCCTGGATAATTTCCTGAATGCGCCGCCCTGAATCCGCAGCGCCATACTGAGCCAAATGAGCGAGAATACGTTCGATATCATCCCTGACCTCTGGCGCCAACTCGACATTTGCCATCAGCGCCCCAGTTTTTTAACAGGAGGTTTAACAGCGGCTGTATCACCCGCTGCGTAATTTTCCAAATAACCGCGCATCTCTTTCCAAGAGACCGTCTCTCCCGTCGCAATTATCTTGGCATAGCGTTTTTCCGCTTCATTCTCAAAGTCGCGGCGCAACTCTTCTTGCTGCGTTTTCTCCGCTATTGCCTGCAAAATAAAGCTGTGAGACGTTACGCCAACCTGCTCGGCGACGGCAGCGACTCGGGCTTTAAGCTCATCTGGAATACGAATGGTCGTCGTCGACATAATCGCTCCTAACGTCGGTCAATCACATGTAGCTCAATTGTGCTACATGCAGTCTGGCAGCGCAATAATGCAGAGGATTATTTCACCGATTGACGCAGCTCAAGCCGCCGCCAAATCGCGCGTTTCTCCGCGTCGCTGGCGGTCGGCCAGGCGGCGATCTCCGCCCGCGTGCGCCGACATCCCCGGCACTGCTGGGTTTCGTCGTCGATCCGGCACAGGCTGACGCAGGGCGATCTGACGCCGTGCTGGAATTGCTGATTGTCGCCCGCCATAAACCGCCCTTGATGTGATGTGTGCCGCCACAGGATACCCGATCCTGCGGCGGTACGTCGTCAATCAGATAATGCCGCCGTTGGCGCGCAGGGTTTGGCCGTTGATCCAGCCGCCGTCGGCCCCGGCGAGGAAAGCCACCGCCGCGGCGATATCCTCCGGCGTGCCCAGGCGTTCCAACGGCGCCATCTTCGCCAGCCGCTCGATAAGCTCCGGGGTTTTGCCGTCGAGGAACAAGCCGGTGGCGGTCGGCCCCGGCGCAACGGCGTTTACCGTGATATTGCGGCCGCGCAACTCTTTTGCCAGCACGCTGGTCAACGCCTCGATCGCCGCCTTGCTGGCGGCATACATGCCGTAACCCGGCTGCAGCAGCCCCACCACGCTGGAGGAGAAATTGATGATGCGGCCGTTGTCGCGCAGGCGTTTCGCCGCCTCGCGCATCGTGTTGAAGCTGCCTTTCAGATTGATGTCGATCAGGCGATCCGCGTCTTCATCACGCATGTCCGCCACCGGCGCCAGCGCCATCACCCCGGCGTTGTTGACCAGAACGTCGACGCCGCCAAACGCCTGTTCGGCGCGGTCGAACAGCTGGGCGACCGCAGCCGCATCGCTGACGTCGGCTTTAGCGCCGAGCGCGCGCCCGCCGCGTTGCTCTATCTTGCGCACCAGTTCATCGGCCGGCGCCGGGTTACCTGAATAGTTGATGATGACGGTAAAACCGTCGGCGGCCAGACGCTCGGCAATGGCGGCGCCGATGCCGCGCGATGCGCCGGTGACGATGGCGACGCGTTGAGTGGCGTGGGGCATAAGTCTCTCCTCCTGGGTCAGTGAGTTGTCATCATGCACCTTTCGGCAAGGCGAATAATCCCCTATTCTTCGTTATCACTATCCGAAATAAACGAACAATTATGGACAGAATCGACGCCATGCGCCTGTTCACCCGCGTGGTAGAACAACGCAGCTTTACCCAGGCGGCGCAGGATCTGAACCTGCCGCGCTCCACCGTGACCGACGCCATCAAACAGCTCGAGGCCCGGCTGCAGGTCAGGCTGCTGCAACGCACCACCCGCCACGTCAGCCCGACGCTGGACGGCGAAGCCTACTATCAGCGCTGTCTGAGCATTCTGGCGGACATCGAAGAGGCGGAGATGGCGTTCGCCGGCGCCAAACCGCGCGGGCTGCTGCGCATCGAGGTGCACGGCACGCTGGCGCGCCATTTTCTGTTGCCCGACTTGCCTGATTTTTTGGCGCAATACCCGGATATCGAGCTTTATATGAGCGAAGGCGATCGGCTGGTGGACGCGTTGCGGGAAGGCATCGACTGCGTGGTGCGTGTCGGCAAGCTGCGGGACAGCGACATGGTGGCGCGCCGCCTGGGCGAGCTGGAAGAGGTGACCTGTGCCGCCCCGGCCTACCTGCAGCGCTTTGGCACGCCACAAAGCCTGGACGATCTGCGCCATCACCGCATGGTGGGCTTTCGCTCTTCGGCGACCGGCGCGCTGATGCCGCTGGCGTTCACGGTGGCGGGGCAAACGCAGCCCATCACGCTGCCGGCGACGGTGTCGGTCAGCGCGGCGGAGAGCCTGGTCGCCGCCGCCCGCGCCGGGTTGGGCATCATTCAGGTGCCGCGCTATCACCTGCGCGGCGATCTGGCAGACGGCAGCCTGTTGCCGCTGCTGCCGAATTGGCCTTCTCCGCCGATGCCGGTCTCGCTGCTTTATCCGCGCAACCGCCAGCTGTCGCCGCGGGTGCGCGTATTTCTCGACTGGTTCAGCCGGGTGTTTGCCGAGCGGAACCGATAACGAGAGCGTGCGTTACAGCGCGCCGTAATTCAGCGGCACCCAGCTGTACCCTTCCCCCTGGCGGTTCAGGTAGCCCAACCCCGGGAACGACAGGTGCGCGCCGCCCACCAGCTCGTTCTGCCGCGCGCTGTCGCCAAACACTCTCAGCCGCTGAGCGACTGCCGCCTTGGCGTCGCTGTCAAAGCCGATCGCCACCTTGGGATGCGGCATCTGCACCGCCGCCACGTGGATCAGATCTCCCAGCAACAGCAGCTTCTTGCCCTGGCTCGTCACCTGATACACGCTGTGTCCCGGCGTATGGCCGTGGGCGGCGAAGGCGGCGATGCCCGGCGACAGCTCGCCGTCGCCGCTGAACGGCTTAAAGTGGCCCACCGCTTGGTACGGCTTGATCGCCGCCTGGGCCCGTTCGAAGTTGCTTTTACTCTCTGCCTTGGCCTGTTTCAGTTGGTCCGCGCTCAGCCAGAAGTCCGCGTCCTGGCTGGCGGCGCGCACCAGCGCATTGGGGAATGCCGCCTTGCCGTCGTGCGTCAGGCCGCCGAGGTGGTCCGGGTGCATGTGGGTCAGGTAGATCTCATCCACCTGCTCCGGCTGGTAACCCGCCGCGCGCAGGTTATCCACCAGCTTGCCCAGGCCGTCGCCCAGCAGTTGGCCGGCACCGCTGTCGATCATCACCAGCTTGTCGCCGGTATTGATCAGATAGGCATTGACCGAGGTGACCACCGGCAGGCTTTGATGCTGCTCGGCCAACCCGGCGGCGATCTGCTGCGGCGTGGTGTTCAGCAACAGTTTGTCCGCCGGCAGGCGAATGATGCCGTCGGACAACGCGGTCACTTCAAAACTGCCCAGCATGATGCGGTAAAATCCCGGTGTCGGGGTTTTGGCCTGCGGCGCGGCGGCCCCGGCCTGTAATGACATAACGGCCAGCGCCGCGCCCAGCAGACAACGTTTCCAGAACATGATGACTCCTTGCGAGAATTGAACAGCGCTAAGTATTGACGTAAAAAGCCCGATGCGCCTGTTTAATAAATGCCTTTGATAAATATATAAACGATATATTTATTATTAATAATTTTGTTTGCCATCCCACACAACCCCAATCAATATTTTCCGGTTCGCGACTTCGTTATTTTTCTTACTCCCTAAACCAAGAGTGAGGAAATATCATGAACTATCCATTCGAAAATCTGGTCTTTGAAGGCGGCGGCGTAAAAGGCATCGCCTATGGCGGCGCGCTGGAATTGCTGGAAGCCAAAGGCATCATGCCGCAGATCAAGCAAACTTCCGGCGCCTCGGCGGGCGCCATCGCCGCGCTGCTGGTCGGCCTGGGCTGCAGTTCGGCGGACGTCACCAAAATTCTGTCGGCGATGGATTTTAAAAAATTCCTCGATTATAACGGCAGCTTTTTCGGTACGCTCCAGGACGCCTACCGCCTGTTCAATCAATACGGCATCGCGCCCGGCGATTATTTCTATCAATGGTCGCGCGATATTATCAAGCAATATACCGGCAACCCGGATATTACCTTCGAGCAGTTCGACGCGATGAAGGCGGCAAAAGGGTTCAAGTCGATCTACTTTATCGGCGCCAACCTCAACAGCGGCCAGCGCGAGGTCTATTCGCATCGCACCACGCCGCGCATGAAAGTGGCGGATGGCCTGCGTATTTCGATGTCGTTCCCGTTCGCCTTCGTGGCGAAAAACAATACCCTGGGCGATCTGTGCATCGACGGCGGCATGATCGACAACTACCCGGTGCGGCTGTTCGACTATGACTTTTCCGCCACGCCGCCTTATATCGACAGTTCCAGCCAGCGCATCAACACCCGCACCCTGGGCCTTCGCCTGGACTCCGCCGGCGAAATCGCCCAGGCCGCCGGGCAGGCCGGCCCGCGCACGCCGGTCAACAACCTGTTTGATTTCACCCTGGCGGTGGCCAACGTGATGCTGGACATTCAAACCAAGGTGCACCTGGACAGCGACGACTGGAAGCGCACCGTGTATGTCGACACGCTCGACGTCGGCACGCTGGAATTCGGCATCAGTGAGGAGAAGAAACGCGCGCTGATCGAATCCGGCCGCCGCGGCGTAGAGCGCTACTTCGCCTGGTACGACGTCGCCATGAAACAGGCGGCATAACCGGCGTTCCCCTTGCCTGCGCGTCTGGCCGGCGCGCGGGCAAAAAAATCCCCGCGGGGGCGGGGAAAGGCAAAGTAACGCTAAGGATTTATAGGAGTTATACGAAGAACTTGGCTAACACCAGCAGCGACAGCGAGACGTTGATAGCGCCGCCGATACGCGTCGCGATCTGGGCGAACGGCATCAGCGACATGCGGTTGCCGGCGGTGAGGATCGCGACGTCGCCGGTACCGCCCTGCCCGCTCTGGCAACAGGAGACAATCGCCACGTCGATAGGGTGCATGCCGATTTTCTTGCCGACGAAGAAACCGGTCGCCACCAGCGCGCTGACGGTCGTGACGATCACGATCAGATTCTGGACGGTGAACGCATCCACCAGCTCCTGCCACGGCGTGATGGCCACCCCGACCGCGAACAGGATCGGATATGTCACGGCGGTGCGGAAGAATTTGTACACCACCTGCGAGCCTTCCTGAATGCGCGGCGATACCCCGTGCGCCAGCTTCACCGCCACGGCGGCGAACAGCATGCCCACCGGCGCCGGCAGGCCGATCAGGCGATGCAGCAGCATGCCCACCATATACAGCAGAATGGCCAGCAGCGCGCCGCAGGCGATGGTGCTGACGTCCACCTTGCCGCTGATTTTTTCCACCGCGTTCATGTCGCTGTCGCCCTGCTTGCTCGGCATCAGGCTGCCTTCGCCGGTCAAGTGCGGATAACGCTTGCCCAGTTGGTTGAGCAGGCCGGCGATGACGATGGCGGTCAGGCTGCCGAGCATCACGATCGGCAGAATGCGCCCCAACGCCACGCCCTGCTCCATGTGCAGGATCGCCGCGTAGCCCATCGACAGCGGGATCGCCCCTTCACCCACGCCGCCGGCCATGATCGGCAGGATCAGGAAGAAGAAGATCTGGAACGGCTCCAGGCCCAGCGCCATGCCGACGCCCATCCCCGCCAGCATGCCGACGATCTCGCCGCACAGCATCGGAATGAAGATGCGCAGGAAGCCCTGGATCAGCACCTGGCGGTTCATGCTCATGATGCTGCCGACGATGATGCAGCAGATGTAGAGATAAAGAATGTTGGTCGATTTGTAGAACTTGGTGGTCGATTCCACCACCACGTCCGGCAGCAGGCCATAGTGCACCAGCGCGGAAGGAATGAAGGTGGCGCAGATCGCCGCCGCGCCCATTTTACCGATCAACGGCAGGCGCTTGCCGAATTCGCCGCAGGCGAAACCGAAGAACGCCAGGGTGGCCACCATCACCACGATATCGCTCGGCAATTTGCCTTCCAGGCAGTCGAGCAGAATCAATACGCCGGCCAGAATAAAGAACGGTAACGGAATAATCCCTACTTTATAATTGTCCAGTATCCGCCACCATTTCTCACGCAGAGGAATATCGGCAGTCTTGTCTTTGGCTACGAGGTAAGAATCATCTGTTGTGCTCATAATCTGGCCTCTTATTAGTTTGTTCAGCCATCATAGAGAAGCGCACGGATTATCTGCTGTGATTATGTTCAAAGTTAAAAAGGGTTTTTAATGGTGGTTATGGTTTCTATGGGGTTAATTAAGATTATGTAAAAACCGGCGTGGTTTTAATGGTGTTAATACCGTTTTTATTTTAAAGCTTATCAACTTTATCGCAGACGAACCCTTCTCGTCCGGTTCACTCTAATCCCGTGTAAGGGATCACAAGTTGATCGGGCGCAATATTACAGACCCCGCTTCTCGTGATAGGGTAAGGCTTCAGGATCTCTTTACGGTGAAACTCCGCCATGCGCCTCAAACTCTCATTTCAAATCAAGCTGTTTCTGTGCCTGGTGGCCTTCTCCTGCCTGCTGCTGACCTGCATTGGCGCCTATACCTATTACCAATTGGATGCGCGGCTGCATCTCGATCTTGGCGCACGCGCCCAGGTGCAGGCGCGGGAAATCGCCCTCATTCCTTCGCTGGTGGACGCAGTGGAAAAACACGACGCCGCCAGAATTGCCGCGCTGATGAAAAAAATCCGCACCAGCAGCGACGCCAGTTATATCGTCATCGGCGATAATCACGCCCGCCATCTTTATCATTCCGAATACGAAGGCCGCTTGGGCACGCCGATGATCGGCGGCGATAATAAAGAGGTGCTGGAAGGGAAAAGCATTATTTCCATTCGCAAGGGCGGCATTGGCGTTTCATTGCGCAGCAAGGCGCCGATCCTGGATGAAAATAATCACGTGATCGGCATCGTTTCCGTCGGCTATTTGAAATCGCACATCGATAATTTAAATGCGAGGACGTTGACGCAAATTATCGGCTCCATCGTCCTGCTGCTGATCGCCCTGTTCGTCTTTTCCTGGCTGCTGTCGAAAAACCTCAAGCGCCAGATGTTCTGGCTGGAACCGAAAGAGATCGCGCTGCTGGTGCGTCAGCAAAAAGCGCTGCTGGAAGCCATTTATGAGGGCGTGATCGCCATCGATCCACAGCTGCGGATCATCACCATCAACCATGCGGCGCGCGAGCTATTGGATCTGCACCAGCCCGCCGCCAGTTTGCTGGGCCGGCCGATCGGCGACGTGATCCAGGCGCAACCGGACTTCTTCGCCGCCGCGCAACTGGGCCAGGATACGCACGACGAGGTGTGCCGCTTCAACCACGTGCGGGTGATCGCCAGCCGGGTGCGCATCATGCAGGAGCAGGAACTGCAAGGTTGGGTGATCAGCTTCCGCGACAAAAACGACATCAATACCCTGAGCAGCCAGCTCAGCCAGGTGAAACGCTATGCCGACAACCTGCGCATCATGCGCCACGAGCAGTTGAACTGGACCGCCACGTTGGCCGGGCTGTTGCATATGCAGCGCTACGACGAGGCCATCCGCTATGTGGAAGCCCAATCGGAGGGGGCGCAGGAGATCCTCGATTTCATCTCGCAGCGCTTCAGTTCGGCGGCGCTGTGCGGCCTGCTGCTGGGCAAATATTCCAGCGCCAGAGAAAAAGGCATCGAGCTGCGCTTCGATCCGGCCTGCCAACTGCGGCAGATCCCGGCGGCGCTGAATGAGACCGAACTGATGTCGATCGTCGGCAACCTGCTGGATAATGCGGTGGAAGCGACGCTGCACTGCCCGGCGCCGCACGACGCGATCGAACTCTATATCAGCGATGGCAGCGACGAACTGGTGATCGAGGTGGCGGATCGCGGCACCGGCATCGCCGAGGAGATTCGTGATACGCTGTTTGAACAGGGCGTCACCACCAAAGCGGATAAAAGCGACCACGGCATCGGCCTGCATCTGGTCGCCAGCCATGTGGCGCAGGCGCACGGCAGCATAGAAGTGTCGGACAATGAGCCGCACGGCGCGATATTCTCTATATTTATCCCTAAATAAAACCCATAACCCGATTTTTTGAGCACCCGATTATGTCACACCTAACACTGGACGTTCTGATCGTGGAAGACGAGCCGCAACTGGCGACGCTGCACGCGGAGTTCATCGAGAAAAATTTCAACCTGCGGGTGGTAGCTTACGCCGCCACGCTGGCCGAAGCGCGGGCCAAAGCCCACGCGTATCAGCCACGGCTGATCCTGCTGGATAACTTCCTGCCGGACGGCCAGGGCATCGAGTTGATGGAAGAGCCGGCGGTGAAGAACCCCGCCTGTTCGGTGATCTTCATCACCGCCGCCAGCGACATGCATACCTGCAGCCAGGCGATCCGCAACGGCGCTTTCGATTACATCATCAAGCCGGTGTCCTACAAGCGGCTGCGCAATTCGCTCGAACGCTTCATGCAGTTCGTGCAGACCCAGCGCACCTTCAAGATCATCGATCAGGACAACGTCGATGCGCTGTACAACCTGCAGTCGAAGCAGTTCTCCAGCGAGCCGAGCGCCAAAGGCATCGAAACCAATACCCTCGAGCTGGTGCAGGCGCTGTTTATCGCCCAGCCGGCGGTGGCGCATGCGGTGGAAGACGTGGTTGAGCAAGTCGGCATCAGCAAAACCACCGCCCGCCGTTATCTGGAATATTGCGTCGCCACCCAGTTCGTGCGGGTGGAGATGCTGTACGGCAATATCGGCCATCCGCGGCGGCTGTATCGCAAGGCCTGAGGCTGCCATCTGGCTGTCATACTAAGGCGATAACATGACGCCCGACGATATCCCCCTCGATATCGGCACCTGTCGTTAAAACTGATGAAATACTGATGACTTTTGCCCGGCCTCTGGTCGGGTTTTTTATTATCCGAACGGCAGGTGCGGCGCCAAAATATCTCTCTGCGCCACACCGTATTATTTCCCCAAAAACCAAACCATTATGCCGAATAATGGCCGTCAATTTTGAGTCACGGGCCAAATTACCATAACTAATTAAAACCTTGATGTAAACCACTAATATCCCATTTAAATGACATTGAGGGTTGTCTCAGATATTCACTGTGTTAGGGTAAAAAGCTCTTTTATTTTGCTAAGGACAGCCCATAACGCGTTAATTAAACCAGAGGAAACAGCAAATTGCATGGCAATTAAACTCGAAGTAAAGAACCTGTATAAGATATTTGGCGAACACCCGGAACGCGCATTCAAACTGCTGGATAAAGGTCTGACAAAAGATCGGCTGTTTGAAAAAACCGGCTTATCGCTCGGCGTAAAAGACGCCACTCTGGCCATTGAAGAAGGCGAGATATTTGTCATCATGGGGCTCTCCGGTTCCGGCAAGTCCACCCTGGTACGCCTTCTCAATCGTCTGATAGAACCCACCCGCGGTCAGGTGCTGATCGACGGTGAGGACATCGCCAAAATATCCGACACCGCGCTGCGCACCGTGCGGCGAAATAAGATCAGCATGGTATTCCAATCATTCGCGCTGATGCCGCACATGAATGTCCTGAATAATACCGCCTTTGGTATGGAATTAGCCGGCACACCGCTGCAGGAACGCCAGGAAAAGGCGCTGGACGCCCTGCGTCAGGTCGGGCTGGAGAATTATGCGCTGTCTTATCCGGATGAATTATCCGGCGGTATGCGCCAACGCGTAGGATTAGCCCGCGCCATGGCCAATAACCCGGATATATTATTGATGGACGAAGCCTTCTCGGCGCTCGATCCGTTAATTCGCACCGAAATGCAGGATGAGCTGGTGAAATTACAGGCCCAGCATCAGCGCACCATCGTGTTTATTTCCCACGATCTGGACGAGGCGATGCGCATCGGCGATCGCATCGCCATCATGCAGGGCGGTGAGGTGATCCAGGTCGGCACGCCGGACGAGATCCTGAACAACCCGGCCAACGACTATGTGCGCACCTTCTTCCGCGGCGTGGACATCAGTCATGTATTCAGCGCCAAGGATATCGCCCAACGGCGCCCGGTGACGCTGATCCGCAAAACCCCCGGTTTTGGCCCCCGATCGGCGCTGCAGTTGCTGCGCGATGAGGACCGTGATTATGGTTATGTTGTTGAACGCGGAAAGAAATTTATCGGCGTGGTGTCGATAGAGTCGCTGAAAAAAGCGCTGTCCGCCAATCAAACGCTGGACGATGCCCTGCTCGAGGCCCCCGCCGCCGTGCCGGCCGATACGCCGCTCAGCGATCTGATTTCCCTGGTCGCCCAGGCGCCGTGCGCGGTGCCGGTGGTGAGCGAAGAACATAACTATCTCGGCATCATCTCCAAGGCCATGCTGCTGCAGGCGTTGGACAAGGAGGGCTCAACCAATGAGTGATACCACGCAAACCCAAGATCCCTGGGCTACCGCCGCGGCCGATACCGGCTCCGCACCTGCAAGCGATGCCGCCGCCAACGCCGGCGACGCCTGGTCCAGCGCGCCGCCGCCGGCCGCTCATGACGCCGCCGGGCAAAGCGCCGATTGGCTCAGCGGCGCCCCGGCGCAGCCGGAGCACTTCAGCCTGCTCGATCCGTTCCACAAAGCCTGGGTGCCGTTCGACACCTGGGTCACGCAAGGCATCGACTGGCTGGTGCTGCACTTCCGCCCGCTGTTCCAGGGTATCCGCGTGCCGGTGGACATGATCCTGAGCGGCTTCCAACAGCTGCTGCTGGGCATGCCGGCGCCGATCGCCATTCTGGTGTTCTCGCTGCTCGCCTGGCAGGTCTCGGGCCTCGGCATGGGCGCCGCGACGCTGCTCTCCCTGATCGCCATCGGCGCCATCGGCGCCTGGTCGCAGGCGATGGTCACGCTGGCGCTGGTGCTGACCGCGCTGTTCTTCTGCATCCTTATCGGCCTGCCGCTCGGCATCTGGCTGGCGCGCAGCAAGCACGCCGCCAAGGTGATTAGACCGCTGCTCGACGCGATGCAAACCACCCCGGCCTTCGTCTACCTGGTGCCGATCGTCATGCTGTTCGGCATCGGCAACGTGCCGGGCGTAGTGGTCACCATCATCTTCGCGCTGCCGCCGATCGTGCGTCTGACCATTCTGGGCATCAAACAGGTGCCGGAAGATCTGATCGAGGCCGCCGAATCCTTCGGCGCCAGCCCGCGCCAGCTGTTGTTCAAGGTGCAGCTGCCGCTGGCGATGCCGACCATCATGGCCGGCGTTAACCAGACGCTGATGTTGGCGCTGTCGATGGTCGTCATCGCCTCGATGATCGCCGTCGGCGGTTTGGGCCAGATGGTGCTGCGCGGCATCGGTCGGCTGGACATGGGACTGGCCGCCGTCGGCGGGGTCGGCATCGTGATCCTGGCGATCATTCTCGATCGCCTCACCCAATCGCTGGGGCGCGATCGCCGCAGTAAAGGCATCGGCCGCTGGTATCGCCGCGGCCCCATTGGGCTGCTGACTCGCCCGTTCATCAAACAAGCCTGACGCTTTTCCCGCCGGCGGCTGCGGCCCCGGCGGGCTATGACACCACCACATCGAAAGAGGGGAAACACTATGCGCACCACGGGCATCTGGGCTCTCGCCCTGACGACGCTGATTGGCTCACAGAGCGTGAGCGCAGCAGATTTACCCGGCAAGGGGATCGCGGTACAGCCGGTGCAAAGCACCATATCCGAAGAGACGTTCCAGACGCTGCTGGTCAGCAAAGCGCTGGAAAAATTGGGTTACGACGTGAAAGAACCGCGTGAAGTGGATTACAACGTCGCCTACACCTCGATCGCCTCCGGTGATGCGACCTTTATCGCGGTCAACTGGGATCCGCTGCACGCCGATCAGTACAAGGCCGCCGGCGGCGACGCCAAGTTCTACCGCGAAGGCGTCTACGTCAACGGCGCCGCGCAGGGCTACCTGATCGACAAGAAAACCGCCGAGCAATACCACATCACCAACGTCGAGCAGCTCAAGGATCCCAAGATCGCCAAGCTGTTCGACACCAACGGCGACGGCAAGGCCGATCTGACCGGCTGCACCCCGGGCTGGGGCTGCGAAGCGGTGATCAACCACCACATCAAGGCCTACGGCCTGAGCAACACCGTCGAACACAACCAGGGCAACTACGCGGCGATGATCGCCGACACCATCACCCGCTACAAAGAGGGCAAACCGGTACTGTATTACACCTGGACGCCGTACTGGGTCAGCGATGTGATGGTGCCGGGCCGCGACGTGGTCTGGCTGCAGGTGCCGTTCTCCTCGCTGCCGGGCGAGCAGAAAAACGTCGACACCAAACTGCCTAACGGCGCCAACTACGGCTTCCCGGTCAACACCATGCGCATCGCCGCCAACAAGCAGTGGGCCGAAGCCAATCCGGCGGCCGCCAAGCTGTTCGCCATCATGAAGCTGCCGATCGCCGACATCAACGCGCAAAACCTGCGCATGCATGAAGGCCAGGCTTCGGAAGCCGATATCCAGAACCACGTTAACGGCTGGATCAAGGCGCACCAGGCGACCTTCGACGGTTGGGTGAAAACCGCCGCCGCAGCGGCGAAGTCGTAATCGATCGGGGCGCCGCCTTTGCCGCGCCCCTACCCCGCCATATCGATGCCGCTGAAATGCAAAAAACGCTCGGCGATAGTCGACATGGGCTGCGGCCAAATGCAATACACCTGGCGCCGCGGCCCGTCTTCAATCGGAATCGACACCAGCGCGCTTAAACGCTGCGCGGTCGAAATCGGTACGATGCCCGCCGCCAACCCGCGCCGCACCAAATTCTCCAGCCATTCGATATGATCGATTTCAAAACTGACGTGCCGACGGATGCCCGCCGCCTGAAAGGCGCGATCGGTTTGGCGCCGCGCGCCGGTGCCGCTGTAAAAATCCACCAGCGGCACTTCCGCCAGCGCCTGCAGGTTCACCCGCTCGCGGTTGGCCAGCGGATGCTGCGGCGCCACCAGCGCCACCAGCGGCTCATCGGCCAACTGCCGGTGCGACATCGGCAACAGATCGGCATCGCCCGGCCAGATGCCGACGAACGCCATATCGCATTTTTGCTGGCGTACGTCTTCCAGCAACGCTTCGCTCATGCCGACGTACAGACGGATATTCACCGCCGGATAGTGGCGGTGAAACTTGTCGAGCCTTTCGGTCAGAGCCATCACGTTTATCGTTGAAATGGTGCCGATGGTCAGGGTGCCGGACACCGCGCCATCGGCCGCCGTCACCTCTTCCACCAGCGCCTGCTGCGCCGCCAGCAGGCGCTGCGCAGGGGCCACGAAAGCCTGGCCGGCGGGGGTCAACCGCACCCGGCGCGAAGTGCGTTCAAACAGCGTACAGCCCAGCTCTTCTTCCAGTTTGGCGATCTGGTGGCTAAGCGCCGACTGCACCGTATGGCAGCGCTGCGCCGCCCGGGTAAAGTTCAGCTCTTCCGCCACCGCCAGCGCATAGCGGATCTGCTTCAGGTTCATAACATCTATCTTGAAATGAGATAAATCAAATGAAAATTATACATTGGTTTCCGGAATCGCGTTGCCGGATACTGCGCGCCATCTTCTTCCCGTGATGAATAAACCATGAGCCAACAAAACGCCCATCCGGGCCTCAGCCCGGCGCTGACCGTGCTGATCGCCATCGCCACCGGTCTGGCGGTCGCCAGCAACTACTACGCGCAACCGCTGCTGGAAGCCATCGCCACCGGTTTCAACCTGTCGGTCAACCAGGCCGGCTTTATCGTCACCGCCGCGCAGCTCGGTTACGCCACCGGTCTGCTGCTGCTGGTGCCGCTCGGTGACATGTTCGATCGCCGCTGCCTGATCGTGTTCATGACGCTGCTGGCCGCCGGCGGCATGCTGATTACCGCCACCTCCACCACGCTGCCGATAATGATCCTCGGCACCGCGCTCACCGGGCTGTTCTCGGTGGTAGCGCAGATCCTGGTGCCGCTGGCCGCCACGCTGGCCCACCCGGAAAAGCGCGGCAAGACCGTCGGCATCATCATGAGCGGCCTGCTGCTCGGCATTCTGCTGGCGCGCACCGTCGCGGGCGCGCTGGCGTCGTTCGGCGGCTGGCGCACCATCTACTGGGTCGCCAGCGTGCTGATGATCCTGATGGCGCTGATCCTGTGGCGCGCGCTGCCGCGCTATAAGCAACACTCGGGGCTGAACTACCCGCAGCTGCTGGCCTCGATCTTCAGCCTGTTCTGCCGCACGCCGCTGTTGCGCACCCGCGCCATCCTCGGCGCCCTGTCGTTTGCCAACTTCAGCGTGCTCTGGACCTCAATGGCCTTTCTGCTCGCCGCGCCACCGTTCAACTATTCCGAGGGAGTGATCGGGCTGTTCGGCCTGGTGGGCGCCGCCGGGGCGCTGGCCGCTTCGCGCGCCGGGCATCTGACGGACAAAGGCAAGGCCGGATTGACCACCACCGTCGGCCTGGTGTTGCTGCTGCTGTCCTGGATACCTATCGCGCTGGCTAAACAATCGCTGTGGGCGCTGATCGCCGGTATCCTGATCCTCGATCTGGCGGCGCAGGCGGTACACGTCACCAACCAGAGCGTGATGTACCGCATCATGCCGGACGCGCGCAACCGCCTGACCGCCGGCTACATGACCAGCTACTTTATCGGCGGCGCCCTCGGTTCACTGCTCTCAGCCTCGGCCTATCAGCATGCCGGCTGGTACGGCGTGGCCACTGCCGGCGGGGTGTTATGCCTGCTCAACCTGCTGACCTGGTGGCTCGGCAAGCACCACGATCCGCAGGGGCCGGCGACAATCTGATTATCGTGCAAATAGTCACTTAAGAAATTTATTAGCGGTGCAGGGTATAAACATTACTTACTCTCTGGTAATGTTCTGGGCATAAACTATTGACGACCTATCTACCCTGCGATCCACAACCATGCAAAGCCAAGCTGCAGACAGCCTCAATCCACCCGCCGTCAGCGCCACCTTCGCCAACGGCGTCGTCGACAGTTTGCCGATCGTCATCGGGTATGTCCCGGTGGCGTTCGCCTTCGGCCTCAGCGCCGTCAAACTGGGTTTTTCCCCGCTGGAAAGCATTTTCTTCTCCTGCATCATCTACGCCGGCGCCAGCCAGTTTGTGATCACCGCCCTGCTGAGCGCCGGAATGTCGCTGTGGGTCTCCGCGTTGACGGTGATGGCGATGGACGTGCGCCACCTGCTGTACGGCCCGGCGCTGCGCCACCGCATCGTCTCGCGCATGTCGCCAGGTAAAACGGCGATGTGGGCCTTTGGCCTGACCGATGAGGTCTTCGCCGCCGCCACCGCCAGGCTGATGCGCAATAACCGCAGCTGGAGCGAAAACTGGATGCTGGGCATCGCACTCTGTTCCTGGCTTTCCTGGGTAGCCGGCACCGCGCTCGGCGCGCTGTTCGGCAACGGCCCGCTGGAGCAGTTCCCGGTGATCGAAGCCTCGCTGGCTTTCATGCTGCCGGCGCTGTTTCTCAGCTTCCTGTTGGCCGCCTTCCGGCGCCCGCAGAGCCTGACCATCGCTGCCGCGTTGGCCGGCGCGCTGCTCGGCGTGGTGCTGTTCTCCATCCCGGTCGCCATTTTGGCCGGCATCGGAGCCGGCTGCGTCGCCGCCCTGTTTCAGCCCGCCCCTGCGGAGGCCCACCATGAACACTGATGTGCTGGTGATCGGCCTGGTGGTGGGCTGCGCCAATTACCTGTTCCGTTATCTGCCGCTGCGGCTGGCACCGACGCGCGCCCAGCCCGGCCTCAAACGCGGTAAAGCCGCCCTGTTGCTCGACAGCATCGGCATCGCCTCGATCTGCGCCCTGCTGGCGGTCTCCAGCACGCCGGTCGTCATGCGCGAACCGGACAAGCTGCTGCCGACGTTGGTGGGGTTCGCCGCGCTGACGCTGTGCTTCTACCGCAGCAAAAGCATCATTCTGTCGACGCTGCTCGGCGCGGCGGCCTTTGGCGTCACATTAAAACTATTAATGCTTTTCGGTGCGGGCTGACACCGCTCCCGATCGTTTGGCTTCACATTGGCGTTTTCAGGCGCCACATCTTTACAAACACTGACAAATGACACGAATTGCTAAATTATCCGCACGGCTGAACATTTACATTATTTGTCACCGTCGTTACTATCTCGAACGAAATTAATGAGGCCCTAAATTATGGAAAGCTCGTTTGCCCCCATAGAACAAATGCTGAATTTCCGCGCCACGCGGCAGAAAGATTTCCCTTATCAGGAAATCCTGCTGACCCGCCTGTGCATGCACATGCAAGGCAAGCTGCTGGAAAACCGCAATAAGATGCTCAAAGCGCAGGGGATTAACGAAACACTGTTTATGGCGCTGATCACCCTGGATGCGCAGGAGAGCCACAGCATCCAACCTTCTGAGCTAAGTTCTGCCTTAGGCTCCTCGCGCACCAATGCGACCCGCATCGCCGATGAGCTGGAGAAACGCGGCTGGATCGAGCGCCGGGAAAGCGACAACGATCGTCGCTGCCTGCATCTGCATCTGACGCCGCAGGGGGAAGAATTTCTCAGTCAACTGCTGCCGCCGCAGCACCAATGTCTGCATTTCCTGTGGTCCACGCTGACCGACGATGAGCAAAAACAGCTGGAACAGCTGACGCGCAAATTGCTGGCACGTCTGGATCAAATGGAAATCACAGAACAGTTATCCTAATTCACAATTTCTGTTCAGGTACCTACTTATGCGATCCCCATTTCACTGGAGATTCACCCCGCTGTTCGCCGTGTTACTGCTGGCCGGGTGTGCTTCGACCGATAATATTGCCCCGCAATCCACGCTGATGGATCCGCAGAGCCTGCAGTTGGCTCAGCCGAAAGTCAGTTCGCTGGCCGTCAGCCCACAGTGGTGGCGCGCCCTCAAGGATCCGCAGTTGGATACCCTGATGACGCAGACGCTGCAAAGCTCGCCGACCCTGCGTCAAGCCGCCGCCCGCGTGCGCGAAGCGCAGAGCGTGGTGGGCGAAGCCAACGCCGCCAACGGGCCGAACCTGGATCTGAACGCCAGCACCCAGCGCCAGCGCGTGCCGCAGAACGTCAATATGGGGCTGGGGTATCCGCATAAGCCGATCTATTCAAGCTCCAACTCGCTGGGGTTGAACCTGGCGTACGAGTTCGACTGGTGGGGCAAATACCGCAACCAGGTGAACGCCGCCAAAGCGCAAGTCAACGCTGCGCGCGCCGAGCAGGAACAGGCGGCGCTGACGCTGACCAGCTCGGTGGCGTCCGCCTACTACCAGCTGCAGAGCAATCTGGCGCTCGAGAAGCTGCTGCAGCAGGAAGTGAACAACAACGAGCGCCTGACCGCGCTGCGCCAACAGCGCTATCAGGCCGGCCTGACCGGCGTCGACGTGCCGCAACAAACCCAGGCGCAGTCCGACGTCGCCAAACAGCAGATTCTGCAGCTGCAGTCGCAAATCGAACAGCTCAGACATCAGCTCGCCGCGCTGGCGGGCCAGGGGCCGAACGCCATGCAGCACCTGCGTCAGGTGCCGCTGCCTGCAGACAACCTGATGGCGCCGCAGGGCGAGCTGACGGCGGATCTGCTGGGCAAACGCCCGGACATCGCCGCGCAACGCCAGCTGGTGGAATCCTATAGCCAGCGCGTCAGCGCCGCGCGCAAAGAGTTTTACCCCAGCCTGACCATTTCAGCCTTCGCCGGCCTGATGACCACCAATACCAGTGGCACCAGCCCGAATCTGTTTGAAGCGGCCAGCCAGGCCTGGAACGTGATGCCGGCGATTTCGCTGCCGATCTTCCACGCCGGGGCGCTGCGCAGCAAGCTGGGCGAGGAATCCGCGCTGTATGACGAAGCGGTGGAATCCTATAACCAAACCATCCTGAATGCGGTACAGGAAACCGCCGACGCCATCACCATCCAGCAGAGTTCTGCACAGCAGCAGCTGCAGGCGGCGTCCGCGGCCCAGTCGATGCAACAGGTGTACCAGGTCGCCAACGCCCGTTACCAGGCAGGGATTATCGGGCGCGACGATCTGTTGACCAGCCAGACGCAGCTATTGCAGCAGCAACAGGCGGAGTTGAATGCCAGCAGCAATTTACTGCAGGCGAAGATAGGACTGATCCGCGCGCTGGGCGGTGGCTATCAGGCCCCGGCCGCAGCGGATTCGAAAGCATAATAATATAAGGCTTGGAGAACACCATGAGCGCAAGCGCGGAAACCCAAAACCCGCAGCAGCCGAGCGGCAAAAAGAAGCAGCGCAAATTTTGGCTGCTGTTGCTGACGGTTATTTTCATTGTTATAGGGGTGGCTTACTTAGTGTATTGGTTCCTGGTGCTGCGTCATCATCAGGAAACCGACGACGCCTACGTCTCCGGCAACCAGGTGCAGATCATGGCCCAGGTGTCCGGCAGCGTGAACAGCGTCAACTTCGACAACACCGACTACGTCAAGCAGGGCGACGTGCTGCTGACGCTCGATCCGACCGATGCCGAGCAGGCGTTTGAACGCGCCAAAACCGGCCTGGCCAACAGCGTGCGTCAGACCCACCAGCTGATCATCAACAGCAAGCAGTATCAGGCCAACATCGCCCTGCGCAAGACCGATTTGAGCAAGGCCGAGAACGATCTGAAACGCCGCGTGGTACTGGGCAGCGTTGACGCCATCGGCCGCGAAGAGCTGCAACACGCGCGCGATGCGGTCGACAGCGCCAAAGCCGCGCTGGAAGTGGCGGTGCAGCAATACAACGCCAACCAGGCGATGGTGCTGAACACCCCGCTGGAACAGCAGCCGGCGATCCAACAGGCCGCCGCGCAGATGCGCGACGCCTGGCTGGCGCTGCAGCGTACCAAGGTGATCAGCCCGATTACCGGCTATGTCTCGCGCCGCAGCGTGCAGGTCGGCGCGCAGATCGCCGCCGGTTCGCCGCTGATGGCGGTGGTGCCGGCCGATCACATCTGGGTTGACGCCAACTTCAAGGAAACCCAGATCGCCAACATGCGCATCGGCCAGCCGGCGACGGTGGTCAGCGATGTCTATGGCGACGACGTGGTGTATCAGGGCAAAGTGGCCGGTATCGACATGGGCACCGGCAGCGCCTTCTCGCTGCTGCCGGCGCAAAACGCCACCGGCAACTGGATCAAGGTGGTGCAACGTCTGCCGGTGCGTATTGAGCTCGACGCCAAGCAGGTGGCCGATCATCCGCTGCGCATCGGTCTTTCGACGCTGGTGACCGTCGACACCGCCAATCTGGACGGCCGCGTGCTGGCCGACGTGGTGCGCGACAAACCGCTGTATCAGAGCGACGCGCTGGCGTTGAATCTGGCGCCGGTTAATCAGCTGATCGCCGACGTAATCCATGCGAACGCCGGCTAAGCGCGCGGGAGGCCATCTTGCCACAGAAACCGCTTGAAGGCGCCCAGCTTGCCTGGATGACGGTCGCGCTCGCCATGGCGACCTTCATGCAGGTGCTGGACTCCACCATCGCCAACGTGGCGATCCCCACCATTTCCGGTAACCTCGGGTCTTCCAACTCGCAGGGCACCTGGGTGATCACCTCGTTCGGCGTGGCGAACGCTATCTCGATCCCGATCACCGGCTGGCTGGCGAAGCGTTTCGGCGAAGTGCGGCTGTTCCTTTGGTCCACCGCGCTGTTCGCCATCGCCTCCTGGCTGTGCGGCATCTCCAACAGCCTTGGCATGCTGATCTTCTTCCGCGTGATCCAGGGCGTGGTGGCCGGGCCGCTGATCCCGCTGTCGCAGAGCCTGTTGCTGAACAACTACCCGCCCGCTAAACGAGCGATGGCCCTGGCGCTTTGGTCGATGACCGTCATCGTCGCGCCAATCTTCGGGCCGATCCTCGGCGGCTACATCAGCGACAACTACCATTGGGGCTGGATCTTCTTCATCAACATCCCGATCGGCGTCTTCGTGATCGTGGCGGCGATGGCGACGTTGAAGGGGCGGGAAACCAAAACCGAGATCAAACCGATCGACACCGTCGGCCTGGTATTGCTGATCGTCGGCATCGGTTCGCTGCAGATCATGCTCGATCAGGGCAAGGAGCTGGACTGGTTCAACTCGACCGAGATCATCACGCTCACCGTCGTGGCGGTGGTGGCGCTGCTGTTCCTGGTGGTGTGGGAGCTGACGGACGAACATCCGGTGGTGGATCTGTCGCTGTTCAAATCGCGCAACTTCACCATCGGGTGCCTGTGCATCAGTCTGGCGTACATGCTGTACTTCGGCGCCATCGTGCTGTTGCCGCAGCTGTTGCAAGAGGTGTACGGCTATACCGCCACCTGGGCGGGGCTGGCGTCGGCGCCGGTCGGGCTGATCCCGGTGCTGCTGTCGCCGATCATCGGCAAGTTCGGCAATCGGCTCGACATGCGCCGGCTGGTGACCTTCAGCTTCATTATGTATGCCGTGTGCTTCTACTGGCGCGCCTATACGTTTGAACCGGGCATGGACTTCGGCGCATCCGCTTGGCCACAGTTCGTTCAGGGCTTCGCCATCGCCTGCTTCTTCATGCCGTTGACCACCATCACGCTGTCCGGCCTGCCGCCGGAACGCATGGCGGCGGCGTCGAGCCTGTCGAACTTCACGCGAACGCTGGCGGGTTCGATCGGTACCTCGATCACCACCACCCTGTGGACGCAGCGCGAATCGCAGCACCATTCGCAACTGACGGAGTTCGTCAACCCGTACAACCCGCAGTCGCAGGAGATGTACCACCAGCTGGAGCAGCTCGGCATGAGCAAACAGCAGGCGTCGGCGTATATCGCCAACGAGATCACTGCGCAGGGCCTGATCATCTCCGCCAACGAGATATTCTGGCTGTCGGCCGGGGTGTTCCTGGTGCTGTTGGTGCTGGTGTGGGTGGCGAAACCGCCATTCAGCTCCGGCGGCGGTGGGGGCGGCGGCGCTCACTAAGCTTCAATAAACGAAACGGGCGCCCTGGGGCGCCCGTTTTTTTATCCGACGTAGAAAAGATTACGCCTGATTCTGACGCCACCAGTCCGCCAGCAGAATGCCGGTCGCCACGGAAACGTTCAGGCTTTCCACCTTCCCGGTGCCGCCGATCGAGACGTTCATATCGCCCTGCTGCCAGGCGCTGTCGCTCAGACCATCGCGTTCCTGCCCCAGCACCAGCACCATCTTGGCCGGCAGCTTGGCCTGCGCCAGCGCGGTGCCTTTGTGGCTGGAGGTGGTGACGATGGTGTAACCCGCCTTGCGGAAAGTATCCAGCACCGACAGGAAATCGTCAGCGTTGATCGCCTTGATGTGCTCCGCGCCGCCTTCTGCGGTGCGCACCGCCGCGCCGGATTCCAGCAACGCCGGATCCTGCAGCAGCACGCCGTTGACGCCGAAGTGGGCGCAAGAACGGACGATAGCGCCCAGGTTATGCGGGTTGCCCACTTCTTCCAGCGCCAGCACGCAGTCAGTCGCCGGTGCGGTTTTCAGGTAGGTCTGCGCATCCAGGCCCTGACGTTTTTTGATCAGGAAGCAGACGCCGCCGTGGTGCTCGGTGCCGGAAGCCTTGGCCAGTTCGTCTTCATCCACCACGTGGTAAGCCTTGCGGTTAGCCGCCATCCAGCGCAGCGCTTCGCGGAAGCGCGGGGTGACCGACTGCACGAACCAGGCGCGCACAATCGCTTCCGGACGGCTGGCGAACAGCGCCTGACAGGCGTTTTCACCGTAAACGCGGGTTTCTTCCGCACGCTGGCGGCGCAGCTGCTCAGGATCGATGAAGCTTTTGCCGCTGATGCCGCCGTGATCGAACGCCGGCTCTTCATTCGGCGCGCGCGAGATGGTTCTCCACGGCGACTCGTTGCCACCGCGATCTTCAGTGCGCGCCGGACGGCGAGGACGATCGCTTTCACTGCGGCGGGAGTCGGCACCGCGGCGATCGTTGCCGCCGCGCGCCTTGTCTTGACCGGTGCGGCCGGAGCGCGCACCGTCAGCCGGACGGCCTTTGCCGGCCGGACGTTTATTCTTGTTGCGGTCGTCGCCGTTATCGTCGTCACTGCGGACGTACATCACTTTGACCTTACCGTTCTTGCCACTAAATGAATCGTTCATTGTCTTCTCCACCAACGCGCAGGGCGCGAAGATTACCTGATGTTGGTGCACGAAGCCACCAACTTGCGCTAAAAGCTCCCGACTATCACATCCATTGAACAAACCTCATTGTTCATGCGCCGGGTTTTGCCGATAATTGTCAGCATTAAAGAAACATCTCCGCAACCGCGTTGCGGGGACTAGGCTTTCTCTGTACCCGAGGTCAACATGAATACAGTTTGTGCAGCTTGCAATGCCACCAACCGCGTGCCGGAAGAACGTCTGGCGGACAACGCGAAATGCGGCCGCTGCGGCCATGAGCTCTTCGACGGTGAAGTGATCAACGCCACCGCCGCCACGCTGGACCAGCTGCTGCAGGACGATCTGCCGGTCGTGGTCGATTTCTGGGCGCCATGGTGCGGCCCGTGCCGCAGCTTTGCGCCGATCTTTGAAGACGTGGCCGAAGAGCGCGCCGGCAAAGTGCGCTTCGTGAAAGTGAACACCGAAGCCGAGCCGGAGCTGAGCGCCCGTTTCCGCATCCGCAGCATCCCGACCATCATGGTATTCCGTCAGGGCAAGATGGTCGACATGCTCAACGGCGCGATGCCTAAAGCGCCGTTTGACAACTGGCTCAACGAGTTAGTGTGATTCGGCAAGTATAGGCCGTATCCCGCCATCGCGCGCGAACGCGCCCCGATCGAGCCCGCCCCTCCCGGCGGGCTTTTTTCTGCGTTACAATAGCGGTTTTTCCCCAGGATCGTTATGACCGACAACGCCGTACTTCGCCTGCGCCAATTCCGTTTAGACCGCGCCACCCGCCCTTTTTTGGCGCGCGGTTGCCGGGTGGCGCGTTGTCAGGGTTGCCTGCTGCCGCATAAAAACTGCCTGTGCGACACCATTCGCCCGCAACAGGCCGGCAGCCGTTTCTGCCTGATCATGTTCGGCGCCGAGCCGCTCAAGCCCAGCAATACCGGCCGCCTGATCGCCGATATCCTGCCGGACACCCAGGCGTTCCTCTGGTCGCGTACCGAGGTCGATCCCGCCCTGCTGGCGGCCATCAACGATCCCACCCGGCAGCCTTATGTGGTGTTCCCCGCGTCCTACGCCGACGCCGAACGGCCGGTGTTCAGCGCGCTGCCGGTCGGCGGCAAACCGCCGCTGTTCATCATGCTGGACGGCACCTGGGCGGAGGCGCGCAAAATGTTCCGTAAAAGCCCGTATCTCAATCAATTCCCGGTGTTTTCCCTCAACGTCGATGCCGCATCGGACTACCAGCTGCGCGAAGCCAGCCGCGCCGAGCAACACTGCACGGCGGAAGTGGCCGCCGCCCTGCTGCAACAAGCGGGCGATCTGCCGGCCGCCGAAGGATTGAATCAGCATTTTCGCTATTTCCGTCAACAGTATCTGACGGGAAAACCGACCCGGCCGGAGGCATCGGTCACAGCAATGCAGCCATAAAGCGCCTAAAATCAGGCGTAACGTTGCCAAAAGGAGCCGTGCATGAGCCAGCGAGGGTTAGAAGCGCTACTACGTCCCAAATCGATTGCCGTGCTGGGCGCTTCGCAGCAGCCGGGCCGCGCCGGCAACCTGATGATGAGCAACCTGCTGGCCGGCGGTTTCGGCGGCCCTATCTTGCCGGTGACGCCACGCTACAAGGCGGTATGCGGCGTCATGGCCTATCCCGACGTCGCCAGCCTGCCGTTGACGCCGGATCTGGCGATCATCTGCACCCACGGCAAGCGTAATCTGGTGCTGCTCGACGCGCTGGGGCAGCGCGGCTGCAAAACCGCCATCGTGCTCTCTTCACCGCCAGAACAGTTTGCCGAGCTGAAGGCCTGCGCGCAGCGCTACGCCATGCGGCTGTTGGGCCCCAACAGTCTGGGGCTGCTGGCGCCGTGGCAAGGCATCAACGCCAGCTTCTCGCCGGTGCCGATCCAAAAGGGCAAGCTGGCGTTTATCTCGCAGTCCGCCGCCGTCGCCAACACCATTCTCGACTGGGCGCAGCAGCGCGAAGTCGGCTTCTCCTATTTCATCGCGCTGGGCGACAGCCTGGATATCGACGTCGACGACCTGCTCGACTTTTTGGCGCGCGACAGCAAAACCAGCGCCATCCTGCTGTATCTGGAAAACATCAGCGACGCACGGCGCTTTCTCTCAGCCTCGCGCAGCGCCTCACGCAACAAGCCCATTCTGGTGATCAAAAGCGGTCGCAGCCAACAGGCGCAATTACTGCTCAACAGCCAGCAGGGGCTGGACGCCGCCTACGACGCTGCCATCCAGCGCGCCGGCCTGCTGCGCGTGCAGGATACCCATGAGCTGTTCTCAGCGGTGGAAACCCTCAGCCATATGCATCCGCTGCGTGGCGAACGGCTGATGATCGTCAGCAACGGGGCGGCTCCGGCGGCAATGGCGCTGGACGAGCTGCTCGGGCGCAACGGCAAGCTGGCGACGCTGAACGAGGAGAGCCTGGCGAAGCTGAGCGATGCGCTGCCGGATTTCATTCGCGCCGGCAACCCGCTCGATCTGCGCGACGACGCCACGCCGCAGCGCTACCTGGCGGCTCTCGAAGCGCTGCTCGACAGCCACGACTATGACGCGCTGCTCTTGATCCATGCACCGAGCGCGGCGGCGCCGGGCACCGCCACGGCGCAGCGGCTGATTGACGCGCTGCACCGCCATGCGCGCGGCAAACGCATCACCTTGCTGACCAACTGGTGCGGCGAATACTCTTCTCAAGAGGCGCGCCGGCTGTTTACCGAGGCCGCCATTCCCACCTACCGCACGCCGGAAGGCGCGGTGACCGCCTTTATGCATATGGTGGAATACCGCCGCAACCAAAAACAGCTGAAAGAGACCCCGGCGCTGCCGGTCGGCCTGACCGCCAATACCGCCGACGCTCACCGCCTGATCCATCAGGCGCTGGCCGAAGGCGCCACTCAGTTGGATACCCACGAGGTGCAATCCATTCTGCAGGCTTATGACCTGAGCACCCTGCCGACCTGGATCGCCGAAGACAGCGCCGAAGCGGTACACATTGCCGAACAGATCGGCTACCCGGTGGCGCTGAAGCTGCGTTCGCCGGATATCCCGCACAAGTCGGAAGTTCAGGGCGTCATGCTCTACCTGCGCACCGCGACCGAAGTGCAGCGCGCGGCGGAGGCGATCCTCGACCGCGTGAAGCGCACCTACCCTCAGGCGCGCATCCACGGCTTGCTGGTGCAGAGCATGGCCAACCGCGCCGGTGCCCAGGAACTGCGCATCGCGGTAGAACAGGATGCGATTTTCGGCCCGCTGATCATGCTGGGCGAGGGCGGTGTGGAATGGCGCCAGGAAAATCAGGTGGCGGTCGCGCTGCCGCCGCTGAACATGGCGCTGGCGCGTTATCTGGTGCTGCAGGCGGTGAAAGGCGGCAAGATCCGCGGGCGCAGCGCGCTGCGCCCTTTGGATATCCCTGGATTAAGCCGTTTGCTGGTGCAGGTCTCCAACCTCATCCTCGACTGCCCGGAGATCGCCCGGCTGGATATCCATCCGGTGCTGGCCTCCGGCAGCGAGTTCACCCTGCTGGACGTTTCGATGCAGCTCGCGCCGTTCAGCGGCGATCCGCAGGCGCGGCTGGCGATTCGCCCTTATCCGCATGAGCTGGAAGAGACCATCGCGTTGAAAGACGGCAGTCAGTGCCTGTTCCGCCCGATCCTGCCGGAAGACGAACCGGCGCTGAAGCATTTTATCGACCGGGTGAACAAGGAAGACCTCTATTATCGCTACTTCAGCGAGATCAATGAGTTTACCCATGACGATTTGGCCAACATGACTCAGATCGACTACGATCGAGAAATGGCCTTTGTGGCGGTGCGCGCAGACGAGATCATCGGCGTGACCCGCGCGCTGTCCGATCCGGACAACACCGACGCCGAATTCGCCGTGCTGGTGCGTTCCGACCTCAAAGGCCTGGGCCTGGGCCGTCAGTTGCTGGAGAAAATGATCGCCTATGCGCGCGCTCATGGCCTGACCCGTCTGAGCGGTATCACCATGCCGAATAACCGCGGCATGATCGCACTGGCGCAGCGGCTGGGCTTTGGCATCGAGGTGCAGCTTGAGGACGGCATCGTCAATCTGACGCTGCCGCTGCAGGCCGCCGACGCGCAGTGACCTACGTCGCAATGCGCTACGAATCCACCACTTAACGCCAAAACATACGCACAATCGGGGCAACTAATGGTATTATCGCCCGATTATTCGGTTTATTGTTTTTATGCCTGTGGCGTTCTGGCCATCAATCATGAGAGAAGAAACGCACTGTGATGTTGTCAAAATTTAAACGTAGCAAACATCAACAACACCTTGCACAACTGCCCAAACTCCCCCAGACGGTTGCTGATGTTCGTACGTTGTACGCGCCGTCCGATTTTCGCACCACGCTGCTGGACGCCATCGCCAACGCCACCCAACGCATCTATCTGGTGGCCCTGTATCTGGAGCATGACGACGCCGGGCGCGAGATCCTCAACGCGCTGTATCAAGCCAAACAGCGGCGGCCCGAGCTGGAAATCTGCGTGCTGGTCGACTGGCACCGCGCACAGCGTGGGCGTATCGGCGCCGCCGCCGCCAATACCAACGCCGACTGGTACTGCGCCATGGCCAGCCAACATCCGGAACAGTCGGTGCCGATCTACGGCGTGCCGGTCAATACCCGCGAAGCATTAGGCGTACTGCACCTGAAAGGCTTTGTGGTCGACGATACCGCGATCTACAGCGGCGCCAGCATCAACGACGTTTATCTGCATCAGCATGAGAAATACCGTTACGATCGCTATCAGCTGATCACCAACGGCGTGCTGGCCGATACCTTGATCGATTACATCAAGCAGCATCTGCTCACCGCCGGCGCCGTACAGCGCCTCGATCGCAGCGATCGGCCGAAAAGCCCGGAGATCAAAAACGAGACCCGTCTGTTCCGTTTCGCCCTGCGCCGCGCCGGTTACCACTTCCGCGGCAAGGCCGGCAACGATGAGCTGGCGGTGACGCCGCTGGTTGGGCTTGGCAAGCAAAGCGTGCTGAATAAAACCATTCATCACCTGATGTCGTGCGCGGACCAGAAACTGACGCTCTGTACCCCCTACTTCAACCTGCCGGCGCTGCTGGTGCGCAACATCATTTATCTGCTGCGCCAGGGCAAACAGGTGGAGATCATTGTCGGCGACAAGACTGCCAACGACTTCTATATTCCGGAAGACCAGCCGTTCAAAATCATCGGCGCGCTGCCCTACCTGTACGAGATCAACCTGCGCCGCTTCCTGAGCCGCTTGCAGCGTTATATCGATACCGGGCAGTTGATTGTGCGTCTGTGGAAGGATGGCGATAACAGCTATCACCTGAAAGGCATGTGGGTAGACGAAGAGTGGCAGCTGATTACCGGCAATAATCTCAACCCGCGCGCCTGGCGGCTGGATCTGGAAAACGCCATTCTGATCCACGATCCCAAGCAAGAGATGCGCGAGCAACGGCAGAAAGAGCTGGAATGCATCCGTACTCATACCACCGTGGTCGGCCATTATCAGGAACTGCAAAGCATTCAGCAGTATCCGATCAAGGTGCGCAAGCTGATTCGGCGTCTGCGGCGTATCCGCATCGATCGGCTGATTAGCCGTATCCTGTAAGCGGTATGCTGACCCCGGCCAAGGCCGGGGTTTTTATTACAGCTGTATCTCCTTGCCTTTGCGATGCAACCGGAGCGAGACCAGCAGCGCCAGCAGGCACATGCCGGAAACGTACCAGAAGAAGGCGTTCTCCACGCCGAATGATTTAAGCGACAGCGCGACATATTCCGCCGAGCCGCCGAACAGGGCATTCGCCACCGCATAAGACAAGCCCACCCCTAACGCACGTACCTCCGGCGGGAACATTTCGGCTTTAAGCAGCCCGCTGATCGCGGTGTAAAAACTGATGATGAACAGCGCCAGCACGATCAGGCCAAACGCCATATAAGGATTACTCACCTCTTTCAGAGCGAACAGGATCGGTACCGTCAACACCGTGGCGAAGGCCGAGAAGATCAACATCGAGCTGCGGCGGCCGATTTTGTCCGAAAACGCGCCTACCGCCGGCTGCAGCAGCATAAAGACGAACAGCGCGACGGTCATGATGGCGCTGGCCAGCTTGGCGTCCATACCGGCGGTATTCACCAAGTATTTCTGCATGTAGGTGGTGAAGGTGTAGAAGGTCAGCGAACCGGCGGCGGTAAAGCCCAGCACCATCAGGAACGCCTTGCGATTTTTCCACAGCCCCGTCAGCGAACCGGCATCTTTGTGGTTACGCGTCTTCGCATCGGAGGTTTCATTCAGCGAACGGCGCAGGTACAACGCGACTACCGCCAACACGGCCCCCAAGGCAAACGGAATGCGCCATCCCCAGGCTTTCAGCTCTTCGGCGGGCAATATCTGCTGCAGGATCACCAGGACCAACAGCGCCAACAGTTGCCCGCCGATCAGCGTCACGTACTGGAACGAGGCGTAAAAGCCACGCCGCCCCTTGATTGCCACCTCGCTCATATAGGTGGCGCTGGTGCCATACTCGCCGCCCACCGACAACCCCTGGAACAATCGAGCGATCAGCAGCAGCGCCGGCGCCCAGCTGCCGATCGATTCATACGTCGGCAGGCAGGCGATCACCAACGATCCGGCGCACATCATACAGACCGAAAGCAGCATGGAATTTTTTCGACCATGCTTGTCGGCAATATAGCCGAACAGCCAACCGCCAATCGGTCGCATAAAGAAACCGGCGGCGAACACACCGGCGGTTTGCAGCAGCTGCGTGGTGCTGTTGCCCGCCGGGAAGAACGAAGCGGCAAAGTAAATGGAACAGAAGGAGTAAACGTAAAAATCAAACCACTCCACCAGATTGCCTGATGAAGCCCCGACGATAGCGAAAATGCGTTTATTGTTATCCAGCGCCCCCTGTTCGACGCCGTGCTCATCCCCAAGAGGCGAGGTTGTTTCTGTCATGATATTTTCTCCGAGCCATAGCAATGATGAAATTCGGCGTCCTGCCGCCCTGGTTGTTACTTTATTGTTATTTATAAGTTAACAGCCAAACTTAATAGCGGACGAAGAATATCTGACATTCAGAGAAACAATGCGTTGGTTTTGTGATGAATATTAAACAGTACGATGAAAGTTGAAGCGGATTACAACGGGGATTTTCCATTTTACGCATAGCAAAAAGCCCTGAACTGATGTTCAGGGCTTTCGGCTTGGTTTGATGCCTGGCAGTGTCCTACTCTCGCATGGGGAGACCCCACACTACCATCGGCGCTACGGCGTTTCACTTCTGAG
>Ga0157366_1000081_pt1 | contig 54666 bp, 49 predicted proteins | sample AttbisABBM1_FD_113149 | JGI IMG/M metagenome (GOLD analysis project Ga0157366, IMG submission 113149) | Fungus gardens microbial communities from leaf cutter ant in Botucatu, State of São Paulo, Brazil - Atta bisphaerica ABBM1 | ecosystem: Host-associated > Fungi > Mycelium > Unclassified ...
TCTTCACGGCCCGCTCTTTGATGATGCCCTCTTTTTTGCGATCTTCCGGCACCAGGCCAATGCCCGCCTTAATGGCGGCGCGCACGTTGTGGTTCTGTACCGGGTTGCCATTGACGCTCACTGGGCCACGCGTACGCCGATCAATACCGGCAATCAGCTTCAGCAGTTCAGTGCGACCCGCGCCGACCAGCCCGGCGATCCCCAGCACCTCGCCAGCCCGCACGTTGAAGTTCGCCCCAACCACCTCCTTGCCGCGCGTCAGATCCTCGACCCGCAGCACTTCACGATCGCTGACAAACGTCTGATGATGGAGTTTGTCGATCTTCCGTCCGACCATTTTCGCGATGATGCTCTCTTCATTCTCCTCACGGATATTGACCACGCCCACCTGCTTACCGTCACGCATAATGGTCGCGCGGTCGCAGACCCGGAAAATCTCATTCATCTTGTGCGACACGTAGATCAGCGAAACGCCCGTCGACTTCAGATCGCCAATCAGCTCGGCCAGACGGTCAAACTCCCGTGGCGTCAGGCTGGAGGTTGGCTCATCCATCGCGATGATTTTTGCGTCGTCCAGCAGCGCACGGGCAATCTCAACAATCTGCTGCTGCGACACTTTGAGATTCCGGATCGGTGTATCGGGATCGATAGTGGGATCCAGCGTCTTCAGGATCAGCGCAGCCCGCGCCAGCTGTGCTTTTTTATTCACCCATAAGCCTCCGGCGCAGGTTATCGGGCGACCCAGAAACATGTTCTGCGCGACGGAGAGCTCCGGAACGTGCTGCAACTCCTGATGGATCATCGCAATCCCGGCCTGCCGGGCGCTGAGGGGGCTGCGGATCTGAACCTGGGTGCCGTTAACGCTGATCTCTCCGCTGTCCGCACCGCGTACGCCGGAGAGGATGTTCAGCAGCGTCGACTTGCCCGCGCCATTTTCTCCGATCAGCGCATGCACCTCGCCGGGCCGCACCGTAAAATCGACATCCTGCAGCGCGGCGGCGTTACCGTAACTTTTACTGATGCCGCGCATCATTAAGCGAAACTGTTCCATACCCGCTCCCGCTGACTTATTGCTGAACCAGCAGCTGACGCAACCGCGCGTTATCTTTGGTTGAGAACGCGTCGACATTCTCTTTGGTAATCAGCGCCTGAGGCGTTGAAACCACACGCGACAGCTTCTGACCGTTGATCAGACGGATCATGACGTCCATTGCCACTTCACCGGTAAGAACCGGAAAGCTGTCTACCGTGCCGGTCAGTTCACCGCGTTTAATCGAGGCGTAAGCATCAGAAATGCCGTCGGTGCCAAAAATCACCACCTGTGACGCTTTGTTCTGCGCACGCACCGCTTCCACCACGCCCAGCGCCATCGTGTCGTTGTTGGCGTAGATGCCGATCAGATCAGGGTGCTGCTGCAGAATGGTCGACGCGGCATTAAAGGCCTGCTCGCGACTCCAGTTTGCCGGCACGCTGGCGACAATGGTGAACTTCCCGGCGCTGTCCAGCGTCTCTTTGAATCCACGGGTTCGCTGACCGGCGGCATACACCCCCGGCTGCCCTTCAATGACCGCCACTTTGCCGCCCTGCGGATGGTGCTGAATAAACCATTTTGCTACCCGCACGCCGTTATCTTTCTGGACGTTGCCGACGTAGTAGCGCGCATCCGGCATCACAGCGTCATTGACGTTGACCACCGGAATATTTTTACTGCTGGCACTCTCCAGCGCAGGCTGCAGGTTAATGTCGGTCTGCGGCGAGACCAGCAGGCCATTGAAGCCCTGCGAGATCAGGGTTTCCGCAATCGACAGCTGGCCAAGCTGATCGTCTTCATTAGCCGCCGCCTGATAAGCCACCGTGATGCCATATTTCTTTGCTGCGTTCTGGTAGCCCTGGCCGAGTGAGCGCCAGTATTCATTGGTCAGGGTTTTTGACACCCCGCCAATCTTCAGCGCCTTGTCGACTTTTGGCAGGGCACCATATTTGCTGTCGAGCTGCGTCCAGTCGGTACGATCCGGTTCCGTATCTGACTGCAACGGGGCCAGGTCTGTCGCATAGACGGTGCTGCAGAGCAGTGAGGAGGCGATAAGAGCAAGCAGGCGTTTTTTCATTTTTTTATTCTCAGGGTGTGGGTAACGTTTTTTGTTCTACAGACTCAGGTTACGCAGAAGCGGGCTGTTATCGCGCCAGCATGATGTCATTGACGATCTGCTGGGAGGCAACCGCATCCTGACGCTCGATGGCCGCCAGTAATGCCGCGTTGCCATGCAGCTGGTCACACAACCTCAGCAAGCGGGTGACGGTCGCGATATTGCTTTCCGCTTCCCGAATCGGGTCAAGGCCGCTGGCATCCGGGAACGTATCGAAGTAGTAGGCACCGCGGTAGCCGTCGCGCTGCATCTGCCAGAGAAACTCCAGCGTGGCGCGCGGATTGACTGAGCCGACCATCAGCCCGTCGTCGCGTTTGCCCCAGCCATCATTCAGGTCCAGCCCCAGCAGCCGCGAGCGGCGTGCCACCATCGCGGCGGCGAAGGCCGGGATCTCATTGGCAAACAGCACGTGAGCAAAATCCAGAGTAATCCCCAGATTGGCGCAGCCCGCCTCTTCCACCGCCAGCAGACAGGTGGTAGCGTTGGGAAAGATGCTGTAGGCGCGCGGCTCGTTGGGCTTATATTCAATGCTGACATCCACATCCGGGGCGTACTCCGCCACCTCACGCACCGCGCTGACGGCATCCTCCCAGATCTTCTTATAGTCCGCCTGAAAGCAGTAATCGAAACCGTCCTGCCCCATCCACAGCGTCATCAGCCGGGAACCAAACTCCCGACCGGCGTCGATACCGCGTTTGGTCAGCTCGATCGCTTCGCGACGCACTCTGGCGTCAGGATGAGTGAACGCGCCAATTTTGAACTGGGGCGCATCCCAGCGCATCTGCATCCCGTTGACCGCCAGACCCGCATCGCTGATCGCCTGGCGCAGCGTGGGAATGTCGCTGGTGAGATGCTGCGGATAGTTAAGGTCGAGATGCGTCAGACCTTTAACCTTGCCTGCACGGGCCACCATCTGCAGTACCGAGGGCTTGCCCTGCTGGCCGGGCCAGTAGAGGTGCGCCCCCGAGGCGAAAGAGTTAAGACGGGTAGCAAATTTCAGTTCCGACATGAGCGTCAATCCTTCAGAGTGCGTATTGTGAAGTACTTTTCATATTCACGATTATTTGTGAAGTTATGGTTTACTCTACGCTTCGCGGCTCAATGCGCAAGTCGGACAGGCCAGGCAAATCGCTAAACCGCGAGCGCTGTCACGAAATAGTTTCGATACGGTATCATCGGTCAGGCAGGTTTTGCTTGAAGAATAGAAAGGTAATACAACGGGTTGTAATGCAGAGAGAGAGGGCGAATCGGGCGGACAGAAAAGTAAAAAAAACTGAGCGCCCGTATGGCGCTCAGTCTCTGAGGTTACTTCAGGCGGAAAGCGACCACGCTGTCGCCCGCCGTGGTGCCGAGCGAGCCATGCCCCCCCGCCGCAATCACCACATACTGCCGGCCATCTTTACCCATAAAGGTCGATGGCGTGGCCTGCGCACCGGCACTCAGCTCCGTCTGCCACAGCAGTTCGCCGGTGGTGCTGTCGTAAGCCCGGAAGAAGTTATCCGCCGGCGCACCGTGGAACACCAGATCACCCGCCGTCAGCAGCGGCCCACCGTGCGCCACCATGCCCATCGGGAATCCCAGCGGGAAGCGGCCGGGCAGGAAACTGGTCTTCAGGTTTTTGGTGGTGCCGACGCGGCGCAGCCACGCGGTTTTACCGGTAGTGAGATCCACCCCCACCATCCGCCCCCACGGCGGCGCAATGCAGGGAATGCCCAGCCCGGAAGCCATCTGCTGAATATGGATCGCGTAGTCACCGTGGAAGTTCTCATTCCAGTATGGCGTGCCATCTTTGGTGAAGGTCCGCTGCGTTTCCGTTTCCGGCGTGCGTTTAATCAGGTTGTATTTGTAGGCCAGACGCACCGGGGCCGCTATCAGCATCTGACGCTGCGGATCGACAGCGACAGAGCCCCAGTTAAAGACACCGATGTTGCCGGGGAAGATCAGCGATCCTTTTTCCGTTGGCGGCGTCCACGGATTGCCATCGTAGCGCAGCTCGCGGAACGTGATGCGGCAGGCCATCTGGTCAAACGGCGTAATGCCCCACATGGCGCTCTCCGTCAGCGGTTGCGGAATGAAGTTCAGGCCGGAAACCGGCTGGGTTGCCGCATACTGCTCGCCCGGGATACCGTCCGTGGAGACCTTCAGCTGCTCAACCGGATAAACCGGCTCGCCGGTGAGACGGTTCAGCACAAACAGGTTGCCGGTTTTGGTCGGCAGGATCACCGCCGGTTGTGGCCTGCCCTGATAGCTGATGTCCACCAGCGAGGGCTGCGACGGATTATCGCGGTCCCAGAGGTCGTGATTTGAGCTCTGATAACGCCATCTGAAAGCACCGGTTTTCAGATCCAGCGCCACCAGCGCATCACGGAATTTCTCGGTATTGCTGGCCGGATCGCGAGCCGTGCCGACTTCATCCGGTGAAGCATTACCAAAGGGTACATAGACCAGGCCGTTCTTCAGGTCGGCGCTCAGGGTTGCCCAGGCGACCGGGGTATCCTGCGGATAGATGACCGCGTCAGCAACAGGCGCGCTCTTTTCCGGGTTAGCCGGATCGAAGTTCCACACCAGACGCCCGGTGACCGCATCATAGGCACGGATGACACCTGACGGATTGCCGGTGTTGAACCCGTTATCCATGACCGAACCACCCACGATCACCAGATTACCGGCCACCAGCGGTGCGGCCGTCTGCATCAGTGCGTGCGGGCGCAGCTCGCCCATATTAGCGCGCAAATCAACCTCACCGTTGTTGCCGAAGTCAGCGCAGGGTTTGCCGGTGTCGGCATCCAGCGCCCGCAGGCGGGCATCGGTGGTGGCGTTAAAAATTCGCTTGCGGCAGAGGGCCGGTGCCCTTTCCGTCGCCTGCTGCGCCAGTTGACCGGCATCGAAGTAGCTCACACCGCGACAGGTCTGATGCTGCTGCAGCCAGGAGCGGTTTTTATCCGGGACGGCTTTCCATTTCACCGCCCCGGTTTCCGGGTCAAGCGCATGCACTTCGTTGTGCGGCGTACAGAAGTAGAGCATGCCATTAGCTTTCAGCGGCGTCGCTTCAAAGGTGTACTCGGTGGCATCGCCCTCCTGACGCAGATCGCCGGTGTGATAGGTCCACGCCACTTCCAGATTTTTCACGTTATCTTTGGTGATCTGTTTCAGCGCCGAAAAACGCTGACCCTCCGCTGTCCCGCCATAGGCGCGCCACTCCTCATCTGCGCCGCCGGTGACGGAGCTGTTTCGGGCTGTCGTGATGGTCCCCTGCTGCGGCAGCGGATCGTAGAAGCAGAGGCCGGCGACCAGCAGCAGCATCACAATAACCGAGCCGCCCAGGAAAGGATGAAAGCGGCGCTGTCCCTGAAACAGAGGACGTACCACCCAGGGCAGCGCCAGCCAGACGCCGAGCACCCCGAACAGATCCCCGCGCGGGATCCACTGCCACTTATCGAAGCCCACTTCCCGGATCATCCAGAACAGTGTGATCCACATCAGCAGCGCATAGAGTGTCAGCGCGCTGCGTTTTTTTATCCACAGCAGAACTGCGCTGAGCAGTACGCCCACACCCATCAGCGCATAAAATGCGCTGCCTCCTGCCAGCAGGAGTTGTCCTCCCATGTAAATCAGGGCAACAGCAAATATCGCCATGATTATACTGGTTATTTTATTGATCATGATCCTTCCTCGGGTCATTAGCGGCGTCAGAAACGTTAAACTTGAAACATAATTTCAACGAGATTTTAACTTACACATGAAATATGTAAAAACGTGTACAGACGTAAATCATTAATGAATTTTATTTAACCGCACCCGATCCAGACCGGTATTGCCGCTTTTTCTGCTGCCGGAAGGGACAATAACGCGATATTCATCACAATAAATTAACCTCAGGCCGCAGGTTATCGCACCTTTTGTTCAAAAGTGGAGAAATATCAGACAAGCCGGGCTTCAGTAACGCTCACTTATGCGTCATCGCTGAATTAAAAGGAGTGTCAAATAATCATAATGCTTTTTAATCCCTGTTCAGGGTTTAATCTTATTGCTGAAACTGGCAACGCGACTGTTCCGCATCTTTTATTTTCCAGCGAGCCCCGACTGGCGCAGCGCGAAATTATTTTTCGCCCGTTTATTCGGGAAAGACATTTATCACCGCCCTGTTTAACCGGCCGGAAAGCAATAATTAATACATTAATGCAGGAAGGCATTCCGGCGCTGAAAACGATTTCAGACTTTCCGCAGCCTGCCGATTAATTTACCTGTGATATATATCAGCATTATCTTTCCAGTTTATCCGGCCAGCAGGCAGGATTTTTTTTCATGCAGCAATAACTCAGGCAGGTAATTATGTCCGCATTGAATGCGATTTATCGCAAGCTTCGTTTTCCGTTTAAATTTATACACGCCGCAATTCGTTACCCTGCCGCCCAGGCACGGGTAAAACGTTATTCGGTTATGTCGATAGAAGAGACGATTGACCTGTTATTGCTTAATCCTCAATTATCGCTGGCCCGTTATGGTGACGGTGAACTGGAGATGACCTGGTATAAAAACATCGGCTTTCAGCCCTTTGATCCGAACCTCTCTGCGCGGCTCAAGGCCCTGCTGCAGCAGGAACCACAGGCCAACCCGAACTGTCTGGTCTGTCTGCCCGATGCCTTTCGCACCACCCGTAATATGCGCAGTGGATCGGCCCTGTTCTGGTTCTTCCATAAATCCTTTTATTTCAGGCATTATGATGCGCTGCTGAATAGTCAGTACCGCTATGGAAATACTTCCGTGACCCGCCCTTATCACGACTATAAAGGCAAACAGTTATCCCGGACGATATTTGATAAATTTAAACAGCTCTATAAGGGCCGCCGGGTATTAATTGTCGAAGGCAGCGGAACGCGTCTGGGATTAGGCAACGATTTACTGGATGGTGCCCTGGAGGTGAAACGTATTACCACGCTGAACCGTAATGCCTTTTCTGTTTACGATCGTCTTTTTGACACGGTATTAGCGCAGGCGGTCAGCTTTGATCTGGTCTTAATTTCATTAGGCCCGACCGCTACCGTGCTGGCTTATGATTTAAGTCAGCACGGCATTCGCTGTATTGATAGCGGACACGTTGATATTGAATATGAATGGATGCTGGCCAGCGCCACACATAAAATGAAAGTCGAAGGCAAAAACGTGAATGAGGCGGGCGTACTGCTGGGTGAACAGACCACGGTGGAAGATGCAACCTATCAGCAGCAGATCCTGCAGCACGTTGGCGAAATGCCACCGGCAAAGCCGGGTTCTGATGCCGCGGTGGTCGCGGTCGTGGTTCCCCTGCCGCACGTCAGCACGACTCACCATAACGCGGCCTGAGACTCCCCATCGGCAGGCAGTGACTGCACTGCATTGATGCGCAGGCGAATAATTAGCGCGATCACTGCCTGATGTGGCGGGCGGGCTCCCCGGCCCGCCGGGCTTTGCCGGACGATGCGCTTTTCCGGCATCAATTTTGCTTCAGCTCTCCTGAAACTATCAATCAGGAGAAGTGAGATGACACCCAGCCGTTACCGTTACACCATATTTTCACTGCTGTTCCTGATCGCGCTGATTAACTATATCGATCGCGGCGCCCTCTCATTTGCAGCCAACGCCATTGCGGCGGAATACCATTTCAGTAAGGTGCAGCTCGGCGCCGTGCTGGGCTACTTTGGCTTTGGCTATCTGTTTGGTTCGCTGTGCGGCGGGTTTCTGGCTGACCGCATCGGCACCAAAAAAGTCTGGCTGCTGGCGGGCGTACTCTGGTCGTTACTGGAGATCGCCACCGCCTGGGCGGGTGAGCTGGGGATGGCACTGTTTGGCGGCTCAGCCATTATGGGCTTTGCCGCCCTGCGCATTCTGTTCGGCTTTTCCGAAGGCCCGGCCTACGCGCTGATGAACAAGGCGATTGCCCACTGGGCACCCGACAACGAGCGTGGTTTTGCGCTGGGCATCGGCCTGCTCTCGACCCAGGTCGGCGCGCTGCTGACCGCCCCAATCGCCGTGGGCCTGCTGCTGCTGACCCATGACTGGCGCATGATGTTTATTCTGCTGGGGGTCTTTTCCCTGCTGGCGATGGCGCTGTTTGCCCGGACCTTCAGCGACAGCCCGGAAAAGAGCGCCGCCACCAATCCGGCCGAGCGCGCGCTGATCCACGCCGGGCAGCGCCGCAGCGCGGCCGACAGTGTGCCTCTGCCCTGGTGGCGCTTTTTCACCAGCCGGACGCTGGTCTGCAACGCGCTGGGCTATTTCTCCTTCCTCTACATCACCTTCACGCTGGTGACCTGGATGCCGAAATATCTGCAGGATAATTTCCACTACGATCTGCACTCGCTGTGGTACGTGGCGATGATCCCATGGAGCGGTGCCTGCCTGACGGTCCTGCTGGGCGGTCGCATCGCCGACGCACTACTGGCGCGCTTCCATAACCTGCGGCTGGCGCGCAACCTGTTCGCCGCCGTGACGCTCTGCGGCACCGCCTGCTGCTTTATGGCGATCCCCTATATGCAGTCGGCCGCCGGCATTATTGCGCTGATGACCCTGGGCAACGCACTCAATGCGCTGGTGAATAATGTCTACTGGTCGGTGGTGATCGATGTCAGCCCGAAAGCCTCGGTAGGCACCTTCAGCGGCATGACGCTGGCGATTGCCAATCTGGCGGCGATTATCTCACCGATGCTGTGCGGCTGGCTGGCGGAGTATTACGGCTATAACGCGATGTTCACCGTGACGGCGCTTATCGCCTTTGGCAGCATGCTGGCCATGACGCTGCTGCAGCCGGAAAAACCGCTGGTGGCTGACGCCGGGAGCGGCACCGCGGACGTTTCTGCTGCCTGACAGGTCAGCCGTTGGGGCGCACCCGCACCATCTCAGCATGACAGTCAAAAAAGCCGCCCCTCAGGGCGGCTTTTTTTATCCCGCAGAGGGCGTGCCGCGGCGATCCCAGCGGCTGGCGACGAGCCATAGCAGTGCGGTGACACACCAGCCGATGATCCAGGAGACATCATTGCCGGCAAAAATCCAGGTCAGTGAACCATGGTGCAAAGGGTTGTCAATAAACGGCAGCTGCACCGCCACGCCCAGAAAGTAGACCACGATGCCGGTGAGGTTCCAGCGACCATAGCGTCCCTCGGGCCGGGAAAGTGCCGGGATATCGACGCGGCCTTTGGTAACGAGGTAGAAATCCGTCAGGCTGATGGCGCTCCAGGGCACAAAGAACGCCAGCAGAAAGAGCAGGAAGTGGGTAAAGGATTTCAGAAAGGCCGGTTCACTGAGCAGAGCGATGACGCAGGCCAGCGTGACCATCAGCACCACAAACAGGATGCGCCCGCCCTGGCTCAGCGTCGTTTGCTGACGAAAGCCAGAGACAATGGTGGTCAGGGACATGAAACTGCCGTAGGCATTCAGCGTGGTAAAGGTGATCTTGCCAAAGCAGATCGCGAAATAGATCACCATCGCCATCGTGGCCGTGCTGCCCAGACTCACAATGTAGCCGACCTCATTGCCTGAAAACGCGCTGCCGGCAATCGCGGCCACGATCACCCCCAGCGTCATCGACGCCTGGGTGCCCAGCACGGTGCCAAAAAAGACGGCACTGAAGAGTTTCTTCGCGGAAACCTGCGCGGGCAGATAGCGGGAATAATCGGAGACGTAGGGACAGAACGCGATTTGCCAGGAGGAAGAGAGGGAAACCGCCAGCAGAAAATTTGCCAGGGTAAAGTGCCGGTTCTGCCACACCGCCGATAAATCATGGGTTGTGAACAGGGTAATGAAGAGATAGGCAAAGGCTGCCACGCCAATCACGCTCGCCAGTTTTCCCAGCTGATGAATGACGCGATAACCCAGTACTGCAATGACCACAATCAGGACGCTGAACACCACCATGCCGGTGGCGTTGCTGACGTGAATCAGTCTGGCCAGCGCCTGTCCCGCTAATACCGTCCCGCTGGCTGAAAAGCCCACATACATAATACAGACCAGCACCAGCGGGATCACGGCACCAAAGACGCCAAACTGCATACGGCTGGTAATCATCTGCGGTAAGCCCAGGCGCGGTCCCTGAATCGCATGCAGGGCCATGATCCCCGCCCCTAAGATCTGACCCACCAGTAAACCGGCCAGCGACCACACCACATCGCCACCCAGTACGACAGCCAGCGCACCCGTCACGATCGCCGTAATCTGCAGATTGCCGCCAAACCAGAGTGTGAACTGACTGAAGGGATGACCGTGACGCTCCTGCAAGGGAATGTAATCAATCGAGCGGGTTTCCGACAGGCGCGGTTTCTCTGCGCCTGGATAGTCTGATACAGAGGGTTTGACCGACATAGAGTCCTCGCTGGAACAGTGAGAGATGCGTTGAGTAAAAAGGGATCAGTCAGTAAGACGGTTGAAGATACATGTCTATACATGTATTGATGGTGTCATGCGCACCGGAAAGTTACAAGGCAACCTGTCATTCGAAAATGTGATGATAACGACAGGTCCGCCAGGTCGATTATCCTTCCGCGATGACCCGCTGACGATGGCAGTCGGCAGGTTCCAGCTTCTGCCCCTGCGAGGAGTAAACCTCCAGACGCGGCAGCGGTTTCCCTTGCGCATTATCCAGCAGCACCGAGTGCGTTTCGCCCTTCTCAAACAGATAACGCTCCCCCCACTGGCGCATTGCCACCACGACCGGAAACAACGCGCGGCCGCGCTCGGTCAGGATATACTCCCGGTACGCACTGCCATCAGAGGCTGGCACAACCTCAAATACCCCTATCTCCACCAGCTGCTTCAGCCGTGACGCCAGGATATTCTTTGCCAGCCCCAGGTTGCGCTGGAAGTCGCCAAATCTGCGCACATCATCAAAGGCTTCGCGCACGATCATCATGCACCAGCGTTCCCCAATCGACTCCAGCGTTCTGGCGACCGGACACTCGCTGGTCCTCAGGGCGTCCTGTTTAGCCATTCTCATCTCTCACTCTGTTCATTCCATCATGCCAGCTTAGTCATCCGCAAAAGAAGTTGCAAAAAAAAACCACTGCTGATAATTATGCTGCCACACTGGTTTCAAATAAAAACCACAAGGGCAAGGGTATGACTTCTTCGACTGACAGGGTTTCTGCAACGGTGACAGATTTGCCTGCCGCTGCGACGCCGCCGCTCCCGCAATGCATGATCTTTTTGTTCTCCCTCACCTCGGCTCTGGCCGTCGCCAATGTCTATTCCGCTCAGCCGCTGCTGGAATCGATAGCCGACAGCCTGCAGGTTTCCCCCGGCACGACGGGTGCGGTGGTAACGGCCACGCAGGCGGGCTACGCCCTCGGGCTGATTTTTCTGGTGCCGCTGGGCGACTGCGTGAACCGCAAAAAAATGGTGCTCACTCAGCTGCTGTTTTCCGTGCTGGCGTTAACCGGTGCGGCCTGTGCACCCGACCTGATGACGCTGCTCTGGGCGATGCTGCTGGTGGGATTAATGGCGGTGGTTACGCAGGTCATGGTGGCGTGGGCCGCCCTGCTCGCCTCGCCAGCGCAGCGCGGACAGGTGGTGGGCAGTGTCACCAGCGGTATTGTGATCGGCATCCTGCTCGCGCGGCTGGTTGCCGGGATGATTGCCGACCTGGCGGGCTGGCGGGCGGTTTATCTGACGGCGGCCGGGCTGCTCCTGCTGCTCAGCTTTGTGCTGGCAAAAGCGTTGCCGGCCACACCCCGCCCGCCGCAGCGCACATCCTCTGCTCAGCGGTTTCTGTCGGTTTTCCGGCTGCTCCTGACGGAACCGCTGTTACGCAGGAGCGGTCTGCTGGCGCTGCTGATTTTTGCCGCCTTCAGTATGCTCTGGTCTTCGATGGTGCTGCCGCTGACGGAGCTTTCCCTCTCTCATACCGCCACCGGCATGTTCGGACTGGCGGGTCTGGCCGGTGCGCTGGCGGCGTCCAGGGCGGGCGCATGGGCTGACCGGGGATGGGGACCGCCTGCGACCGGCTTCGCCCTGGCGCTGCTGACCCTCTCCTGGCTGCCGATAGCCGCGCTTCAGAGCTCCCTGCTGTTCCTGATTGCTGGCGTGATCCTGCTCGACTTCGCCGTACAGACGGTGCATGTGATAAACCAGAGCCTGATCGTCGCGGCCCGGCCCGAAGCCGCAAGTCGTCTGGTCGGTGCCTATATGTGCTTTTACTCGCTGGGCAGTGCGCTGGGGGCGATTGCCGCCACGCAGCTTTACGCCCACTGGGGATGGCAGGCCGTCTGCTATGCGGGGGGTGCAGTCAGCGCCTCTGCCTTTCTCTGCTGGTATGGAGCACGTCACGCATGAAACTCCCGCATCTGCTGCTCGCCGTGCTGATCACCGCCATCTGGGGCATTAACTTTTCCGTCATCAAACTGGGGCTGCACGCGATCGATCCCTTTATCCTGGCTGGCATCCGCTTTACGCTCTGCGCCCTGCCTGCCCTGTTCTTTATCCGGAGACCGGATGTGCCGTGGCGCTATCTCATCAGCTATGGCCTGATTTTCGGGATCGGCCTGTGGGGCGTGGTCAATCTGGGGATTAAGACCGGGCTGTCAGCAGGCATCGCCTCGCTGCTGTTGCAGTTCAGCGCCTTTTTCACGCTCCTGCTCGGCGGCTGGGTTTTCCGCGAGCGGCTCAGTCGCTATCAGATTGCCGGTTGTCTGCTGGCCTGTGCAGGGTTACTCAGCATCTTTTTCATCACCGACGGGTCAGTAACTTTTTCCGGTATGCTGCTGGTGCTGGCGGGTGCGCTGGCCTGGAGTGTTGCCAACATCATTAATAAGAGAGCGGGGACAAAACAGGTCTTCGCCTTTCTGGTCTGGTCGAGCGCCTTCGCGCCCGTGCCGCTGTTTCTGCTCGACGGCCTGGTTAACGGCACCCGCGGCTATCAGGCACTGTTCAGCCATCTGGACACGCGGGCGCTGCTGTCGATTCTTTTCCAGGTCTATCCCAACACCCTGTTCGGCTACTGGGTGTGGAACTGGCTGCTCAAGCACTATCCGGTCTCTACCGTTGCGCCGCTCTCCCTGCTGGTGCCGGTGTTCGGTATTCTGGGTTCCGTGGCAATATTTGGTGAGACGGTCTCTGCGCAGAAGATTGTCGCGCTGCTGCTGATTGTCGCCGGGCTGGCCTTCGGGCTTTATGGCGCGCGTGTCGCGCGCCTGATCGGCGTGCGAAGCGGCTGACTACTCTCCGTGCCGCTGGCAGAACGCGTCGATATCGCCGTGCTGAAAGTCAGGCAGGTTCGCCAGCAGTTTCTCCAGCGGCCAGTTCCACCAGGCTATGCGCTGCAGGCGGGCGGCAATCGCAGGGGTAAAGCGCATCCGCAGCGGACGCGCCGGTACGCCCCCCACCACGCTGTAGGGGGCGACATCTCTGGTCACCACCGCGCCCGCCGCCAGCACCGCACTATCACCGACTGTCACGCCGGGCAGCACAATTACCCCATGCCCGATCCAGACATCATTGCCTATCACCACCCGGTCGGCCCGGCGGGCGGCAAAGAAGCCCTGATCGCGGCGGGCGCTGGCGTGATAATACTCCGGGCAGTAGGTAAAGCGGTGCTGTGAGGCGCGATCCATCGGATGATTCGGCGCGCCGATGCGCACCTGATTCGCGATGGCGCAGAAGCGGCCCACGCGGGTATCCGCCAGGCAGCAGTGTTCGCCAACATAGGAGAAGTCACCCAGCTCGCTGTATTCCAGCAGGCTGTGCGCCAGAATTTCACACTGCTGTCCCACGGTGGTTTCCCGCATCCGTACACTGTCGTCGATCCAGGTGTGCGCAAGCCGGGCAGGCATAACGGCGGCAAGAGACATAATCGTTCCGGTCAGGTAAGCCACGCCCCGCTGGCGTGCTTTTGTCGCCCCACCTTACCCGCTGCGCATGACAGAGAATTGACAAAGAAAAAAGGCGGAGTGGTTAGCTCCGCCTTGTTTCAAGTTCCGGTTAACCTGCGTGACCGGTCAGTTGCATAAGGGCAACGATGATCTGCAAGATGACCCGGATGAGATCCAGAATCAGCTTAGTCAGTTCCATCACTTTCCTTCTCCTTTTACAGGAGCGCGCTGTTCGGCAACCAGGGCTTTGACTCTACCCGCCGGGCGCCTAAGCACATCTTTGTGGAGAGGGCTGAGCGGCACTCAAGGTTAAAGCCACAGGCCAGCACCACCTGATACCTGCCGGGATTTTAAAACCGTGCCCCTGGGAGCGGCCAGTCGACAATGAGGCGAGGCTCAACACTCAACACATGTATAAACATACAGTATTTTGGCGAAACTTGAAATCCTTAGCCGCACATTTTACAATCTGTTCTGTGGAGAGTGCTGAGCACCCCGTTCGCAGCGCGGTTACCAGCCGGGTAGCGAACAAAAAAATAAAGGATTTGGCGCGATGCCAAATCCTTTTTTTATGCCTGCTTTCCGGCAGTGAAAACGGACCCGTCCGGATTACCTGGCGGCGCTGACCCGCCAGATGGTGTTCCCTGCGTCATCCGCAATCAGCACACCCCCCTCTCTGTCGCTGGCGAGACCCACCGGCAATCCCCGCACCTGCTTCTGATCATCCGTCAGGAAGCCCGAGACCACCGTCTGCGGCTGCCCCACCGGTTTGCCGTTCTCAAATTTCACCCACACCACTTTGTAGCCATTCAGCGGTGTCCGGTTCCAGCTGCCGTGTTCACTGATAAAGGCACCGCCACGATACTGCGGCATGTTATCTGCGCCATAGAAGAGCAGACCCAGCGGGGCGACATGTGAGCTCAGGGCGTAATCGGGTTTGATCGCCTTCGCCACCAGATCGGGACGCTGCGGTTCGGCGCGGGTATCAACATGCTGACCAAAGTAGCTGTAGGGCCAGCCGTAGAACCCTTTGTCCTGCACCGAGGTCATGTAGTCGGGCACCAGGTCCGAGCCGATTTCATCACGTTCATTGACGATAGCCCAGAGTTTGCCGCTCTGAGGTTCCCACTGTAAGCCGGTTGGATTGCGCAGCCCGCTGGCAAAGATGCGGCTGGCACCGGTGGCGGCATCCACTTCCAGCACCGCGGCACGGCGATACTCTGCGCCAATGCCGTTCTCGGTGACGGTACTGTTGGAACCGACCCCGACATAGAGCTTGCTGCCATCGGGGCTGGCCAGCAGCGCCTTGGTCCAGTGGTGGTTAATCGGGCCGCCCGGCAGTTCGGTCACCTCTTCCGGCGCGGTGCGAATCTCGGTTTCCCCTTCGCGATACGGGAACTTCACCAAGCTGTCCGCATTGGCGACATAGAGCGTGTTGCCAATCAGCTGCATGCCAAACGGGGAATGCAGATTCTCAATAAAGCGGTGCTGCTCCCATTTGCCGTTCACCTTGCGCAGCAGCGTAATCCGGTTGCCGCCTGCACCGCCCTTACCTGAGGCTTTCTGTACGATGCCCATGATGAGCTGCTTCGGCCGGGTCGTCGGTTTGGCCGGGCCGTTTGATTCCGCCACCAGCACGTCGTCGTTCGGCAGGACATAGACCTGACGCGGATGCTGCAGATTGTCAGCGATCTTTTCAATCTTCAGCCCGTCAGCCACTTTGGGCATCTCACCCGCCTTCCAGGGCGTGCCTTCCGGGACCTGCATCGGCGGCATAAAGAAACTCTTCGCCTTTGGCAGTTCAGGATTCGGACCGGTCTGCTTCTGGGGGTCGATTTGTGCGCCATCATCACAGCCTGCCAGCAGGGCTGCCAGGGTCAGCGCGAGCAGCGTTTTATGCGGTATCTTCATGGTGGCTCCTCCTTAAGCGCTACGCTGACGTAACGCAAGTTGCACATTCGCCAGCAGCAGCAGCGCCACCACCAGCGTCGAAAGCGTCACGCCCAGCGGGATCACCGCGGCGGCATCACGGCTGTGAATAAATGCATTGATGACAGCGATCACAACCGCCACCAGCCAGAGCCAGAAATGGCTCTTCTCCGCACTGTCACTGCCGCGAAACAGATAAACCAGCGCGATGAGTCGCGGCACAATGGCCAGAATCAGTCCCAGCGCAATCAGCCAGCCTGCGGCGTCAGTCCAGAACTGCACAAAGGTCTGACTGTAGAAAATGTCGAACAGCCAGGCCGCAACAAAAAAGCCCAGCGGCACCGGTTCCAGCAGAGCGTACAGCGTCACGGCAAAGGCCGATCTTCCCGAGGTATTGCGCATGTTTCTCTCCATTTTTAGCGTGAATGCGGACGACGACACGTCATGCTGCTCAGAGCAAACGAGGCCGCGCCTGTAAAAGGTTAGTAAATCTGAAGGGAAAGAGCGGGTTTATTCGGCGGGAAGTGTAATGCTGGCGATGACATCCCTGTCATCGCCGGTCAGTCAGGGTTTATCTGCGGGCAGCGTCACCCAGTAGCCTGGCTGGTAAGGCAGCGGCAGGAACTTCTGATGAAATTCGCGGAACGTTGCGTCGGGATCGAGATCGGCAAAGAGATCGGGATGCAGCCACTTCGCCAGCGCCTGGATAGCCACAAACTGATAAGGACTGTCGTAGAACTGATGCCAGATCGCGTGGACGTTGCCATTGTGCGCCACCGGCAGGGTTTTAAACGCATCGCGCATCATCAGCGCCTTAAGACGCGCCGTCGCCTCGGTCACATTGGCGCCCGGCCCGACGCCGACCCATTTGCCTACGGTATTGTAGTTCTTCCAGTTGGCCCCGGTGACCACCACCACATCGGGCTGACTGGCGATGATCTGCTCCGGGTTCACGGTGCCGAAGGTGCCGGGGATAAGATCTCTGGCAATATTACGTCCGCCCGCTATCTCCACCATCTGACCGAAGTTCTCATTACCAAACGACATGCAGCACTCATCGCTGTAGCCACCGGCGCGGTCGATCATCACTTTCGGGCGATAGCCGGTAAAGTTCTTCAGCCGCGAGGTGACCCGCTCAATCTGCTGCTGACGGAACTGGATGATCTCCTGCGCCCGCGCGGGTTTGTTCACCAGTTCGCCCATGATGCGGATACTTTTCTCGGCGTTCACCATCGGCGCTTCACGGAAATCGATAAACACCACTGGCACACCGACCGCCTGCAGTTTTTCTGTCAGCTTGCCTTCATCCGTGGCCGCTTTCGATTCCAGATTCATCAGCACCAGATCGGGCTTCAGGGTTAACGCCTGCTCAATGTTAAAGGTGCCATCTTTCGCCCCGCCAAAAGTCGGCAGTTTACTGATTTGCGGATAGCGTTTCTCATAAGCCTGATAGCCATCCCAGTCTGCCTTGTGGAGATCGTCCCGCCAGCCGATGACCCGCTTAAAGGGCGCGTCGGTGTCAAAGGCTGCCAGCAGATAGATCTGACGCCCCTCACCCAGAATGATGCGCTTCGCCTCCTGCGGCACCTCAACCTGACGGCCTGCGACATCAGTAATCATTTTAGCCGACGCCATTCCTGACAGCGTGAGCATCCCCAGCGCGAAAAACCATTTTTTCATTGTAAAAACCCACACAGATGATAATGAGAATTATTAATGTAAAGCGGCGTTACTATCACTTAAATCAGCGATCAGGGGAAGAGCGTGAATGAAAAGTTTTTTGCCGTCGTGTGGAGAGGATTTACGTCTGAACGGAGAAAAAAATTTCTGAAAAGGGTTGTCAGATAACTGAATGATTAGCCGGGATTTCCTCTGCATCCCGCGCTGCGCTTAGGCCCGGGTTAAAAATCAATCCATCCAATTTCTGTACAAAATAAGGATCGCTGTATAAGTTTAATAGCAACACCAGTGCATTTTTTAACCCGAAACAGGACAATAATATGCCGATGCAAAACACCCTGACCCTGCCGGTCAATCCCACTCTCCCGACCCAAACCGGGTTCAGCTCCTCCTTTGCTGCCTCTGAACAGGACAAACTTAATTTCCTGATCGAAGAGTTACTGGAAGCGGGCAAGGAAAAAAGCTGCATGGAACTGCTGCGCTATCTCGCCTCCGCAGACAGTGCCGAAGAAGAAGCGTGCTGCCGTGAACTGCTGACCATGCTGATGGCGCGGAAATGATGCCTGCTCGCTTTTGTTCCCGCTCCGAGTTCTTCTCTCTGCTTCTCGCCTGACTCCTCTCCGGGTTCAGGCGCAGTTCGCTCTGCCTCCTCCCCGCCCGTAAACCTCGATCTCATTCAGCCAGACCCTTGTCTGCAATATCCGGATATGCCGGATGCTTGCGTCTGTCACATCTATCCGCGACCAGAGCAGCCGCGCTTATTTCGTTTCCGGCCGAAGCATTAACGTCTCCCGCCCGCTATTTTCCGGCTATCAACCCCAAGGAGAAGCGCAATGATTGCCGTACTATTTGAAGCTGAAGCCCTGCCGGAACACCAGATGCGTTACAGGCAGCTGGCGGCGGACCTTAAACCGCTACTGATGGAAAACGAGGGATTTATCTCTCTGGAGCGTTTTCAGAGCCTGACCGATGAGAAAAAAATCCTTTCACTCTCCTGGTGGCGCGATGAAGAGTCGATCAGAGCCTGGAAGCGCAATCTGTGCCATCAGGCTGCCCAGCGCGAAGGCCGTGAGACGCTTTTTGCCGCTTATCATCTGCGCATCGTCACCCTCGTCAGAGAATATGCGTTTAACCCGGGAGAAATGTAATATGTTCGACATTCATGTGATCCTGCAGAATAGCCCGGGCACGCTCTCCCGGCTTACCACGTTGCTGGGCGATCAGGGGATTGGACTGGAAGGCGGTGGCATGTTCTCGTCCGGCACACTGAGCCACGCCCATTTTCTGGTGGCAGAGGGTGAACGGGCCCGAAGGGTGCTGGAAGCGGAAGGGATCGCGGTTGAAGCCGTTCATGTTCCACTCATCCGCCGGCTCCCTCAGCAGCGTCCCGGTGAACTGGGTGCCATTACCACACGCCTGGCCGCAGCAGGGATAAATATCCTGGTGCAGTACAGTGACCACGCTAACCGGCTGATCCTGATCACCGACAACAATCTCTCAGCCGCCGGGCTGACTACAGAATGGGCCGTATCCTCCGATGGCAACACCGCAACCCCATAATGCCCCCGACGACAGTGACGCGCTGGAAAACGCCATTGCCGGTGTCGCCGCCGCGATGGCCGATCCCTCGCGGGTCAGGATGCTGTCAGCGCTGATGGATGGACGCGCATGGACGGCCACGGAGCTCAGTGCCGTCACGGATGTCGCGCCCTCCACCGCCAGCGCACATCTGACCCGGCTGATGAATAGCGGGCTGATCGTGTGCCTGGCGCAGGGCCGTCACCGTTATTACCGGCTGAATGGCAGTGATATCGCCACGCTGATTGAGAACATGATGGGCGTGTCGTGGCAACGGATTGCCGCCCCTGAGAGCACAGCGCCACGCGCGCTTCGCACCGCCCGCACCTGTTATGACCATCTGGCAGGTGAAATTGCGGTGCAGATCTATGCCTCACTGGTGCATCAGGGCTGGATCACGCCCGAAGGCAGCGCGGTCACGCTTCACGGCAGACAGCAGTTTCTGGCATTGCAGATTGACCTGTCACAACCCGGACGGCGCAAAGCGTGCTGTGGCTGCCTGGACTGGAGTGAGCGGCAGTTTCATCTCGGGGGCTACGCGGGCGCCGCGCTGCTGACCGGCTTTGAACAGCAGGGCTGGCTGACCCGGCAGGCAGGCTATCGGGAAGTGGCTTTCACCGTGGCGGGTCTCCGCCATCTGCAACAGATTTTCGGTGTCACCCCGCGTTAACGCATAACATGACCTTTTTTTTCCTGCCGCCAGATCCCCTTCTGGCGGCACGACAACCGGCGCATCCCCCGCCAGCATCTGTAACACGCCTATGAATCCTGTCACATTTCCGCAAACTCACGCCAGCACCGGTAACAGAAGCAGTCAAAACGCGCGGCTGTCCAACCTTCTGAATCGTAAGCCTTTAAATTGATAACGCTGGGCAATCATGCGGCTGACACATCAATTGATTCTCATTTTGCACTTATTTAGCGCCGGACGCTGATCCACTCTTCAGTCACAGGCGCGGCAAAAAGCGTCATACCTTACTGGAGCTTCTGATGCAGACCACCTCACCCATGACTCACCGCGCCAGGATTGGCGCAATTTTCCGTGTGACCTCTGGCAACTTCCTCGAACAGTTCGATTTCTTCCTGTTCGGTTTCTATGCCACCTATATCGCTCACACCTTCTTTCCGGCCAGCAGTGAGTTCGCCTCCCTCATGATGACCTTTGCCGTCTTTGGGGCCGGTTTCCTGATGCGCCCTATCGGCGCGGTCGTGCTGGGAGCCTACATCGATAAGGTCGGCCGTCGTAAGGGACTGATCGTTACGCTCTCCATTATGGCGGCGGGCACCTTTCTGATCGTGCTGATCCCCTCCTACCAGAGCATTGGCCTGTGGGCGCCGCTGCTGGTGCTGATCGGCCGCCTGTTGCAGGGCTTCTCGGCCGGTGCGGAGCTGGGTGGTGTGTCGGTCTATCTGGCCGAGATCGCCACGCCAGGCCGCAAAGGCTTCTACACCAGCTGGCAGTCAGGCAGCCAGCAGGTGGCCATTATGGTCGCCGCCGCGATGGGCTTTATTCTCAACGCCGTACTGGCAGAAAGTGAAATCCGCGAGTGGGCTGGCGTATTCCCTTCATGTTTGGCTGTCTGATCGTGCCGTTTATTTTTGTGCTGCGCCGCAAGCTGGAAGAGACGCAGGAGTTCAACAGTCGTCGCAGCCATCCCGAAGTGAAGCAGGTGTTCCGTATTCTGCTCGCCAACTGGCAGGTCGTGATTGCCGGCATGCTGATGGTCGCGATGACCACCACCGCGTTTTACCTGATCACGGTTTACGCCCCGACCTTTGGCAAGAAAGTGCTGCTGCTTAGCGCCTCTGACAGCCTGCTGGTGACGTTACTGGTGGCGGTATCGAACTTTATCTGGTTGCCGATCGGCGGCGCGCTCTCCGACCGCTTTGGCCGTAAGCCGATCCTGGTGGCGATGACCCTGCTGGCGATGGCGACCAGCTATCCGGCGCTGAGCCTGCTGGCGGCGGCCCCCGGCTTCTCAATGATGCTGGGCGTGCTGCTGTGGCTTTCGATGATCTACGGTCTCTACAACGGTGCGATGATCCCGGCCCTGACCGAAATCATGCCGGCTGAAGTGCGCGTCGCGGGCTTTTCACTGGCCTACAGCCTGGCGACTGCTCTGTTCGGCGGCTTTACCCCGGTGATGTCCACCGGCCTGATTGAGCTGACCGGCGATAAAGCGTCGCCCGGCTACTGGATGAGCTTTGCTGCTGTCTGCGCCCTGCTGGCCACCCTCTACCTCTATCGCCGTACCAGCCGTGCGTTATCCCACGCCGGTAAGACCTTTAGCTGAGGAACTGAGAATGAAATCTGCTTTACTGTTAATCCCCCTGTTGCTGGGCAGTGCCGGTGCGCAGGCCAAAGAACTGACGGTGATGATCTCCGGCGGGTTTAAAGCGGCCTGGGATACCCTCTCGCCCCGCTTCGCCCGGCAGGAAGGGATCACCCTCCATACGGTTGCCGGTCCGTCGATGGGCAAGACCCCCCAGGCGATCCCGGCGCGACTGGCGCGCGGTGAGCCGGCCGATGTGGTGATTATGGTCGGCGACGCGCTGACCGGACTGGAGAAAAAGGGTCAGACGCTGCCGGGTTCCCGGGTAGAACTCGCCGACTCGCGCATCGGCGCGGTCATCAGACAGGGGGCGACACCGGTTAAGATCGGCAGCGAAAGGGAACTCCGCGCCACCCTGCTGAAGGCCGGTTCCATCGCCTATTCCGACAGCGCCAGCGGCAAATATGTCAGCAGCCAGCTTTTCAGCCGGCTGGGCATTGAGGATCAGGTCAGGAATAAAGCCGTTAAGGTTGAGCGCATTCCGGTGGCGTCAGAGGTGGCGGCCGGGAAATACAGTATCGGGTTTCAGCAGGTGAGTGAGTTGCTGCCCGTGCCAGGCGTCACCTTTATTGGGGAGCTGCCGGCGAAGCTGCAATACACCACCCGCTTTGCCGGTGCCGTGGTGCGCACCTCCGGGCAGCCGGATGAGGCGAGTAAGCTGCTCCACTGGCTCGCGTCGCCGGAAAACCAGAAGGCCGTGCTGGCCAGCGGACTGCACAGCGTGACGGCCTCAAAACCGGTCAGAGAAGCTGATACTGTTCAGTAATCAGGTTTTCCAGTTCGCCCGCGATATGCGACAGCATCCGGCCATTTTTGCGCAGCAGACCGATGGTGCGTTTCACCTCCGGGTCGGTTAACGGCACGCCCGTCAGCAGGGCGTGATCGTAACCCGGCATCGACATGGCGGGGACGGCAGCAATGCCGAGCCCCGCCTCAACCATCCCCAGCATGGTCGTGACGTGCCGGGTTTCGCAGACACAGGGCTTCTCCGGCACGATCGCCTGCAATGCCTGATCCAGCAGATTGCGATTACCGGAGGTCTTATCCAGCCCGATCCACTCATACTGATAAAACGCCTGCCAGCTCAGACTCTTTTTTCCGGCAATCGGATGATCGCGCCGACAGGCCGCCACGTAAGGGTCCTCCCTCAGCGGCTGAAAATGGACATCCGGCTGCGAACGGCTGGAGAAGCTGATGCCGAAATCCGCCTGCCCGCCGATCACCGCGTCATACACATTGGCCGCACTGCTGTCGATCAGTTTCACCCGCACTCGGGGGTAGCGCACCTGAAACAGCCGGATGATATTGGGCATGAAGTAGTAGGCCGCTGACGGCACGCAGGCGACCGTAATCAGCCCGGTGCGGGCCAGGCTGACCTCACTGAGATCGGCCATCACCTCTTCGAAGTCTGTCAGCAGCTTGTCTGAGCGCTGCGCAAACGCGTGCCCTTTCAGCGTCAGCGTTACGCGGCGCGTGGTGCGCTCAAACAGTTTGATCCCCAGTGCGGTTTCCAGTTTATCGATCCGGCGGCTCAGCGCCGACTGGGAGAGACAGATCGATTCCGCCGCCAGGCGAAAGTTACCAAACTCCACCAGCGCGCGAAACGCGTAGAGATCGTTGAGATCGAAGTTAACCGGCATGCATCCCTCTATCCGTTGTCTGGCAGCACAGGCGTGCTGTGGTCATGGGCAGCAACAATAACCCCAAGGATATCATTGATCTCACTGCCGCCCACAGCCACCTTTCACACTTCAGCGCTGGGCATCAACCTGATGCAGAAAACGTCCGGGATAATCGGGGACAATCGCATGCTGGCTGCTGTAACGGCCAAACAGCCTGTAGCGGTTTAACGCGATGCGGTCATAGGCAAAGTTACTGAGGGTGTCGGGGAAGTGACGCAGCACCGCCAGCCCGCGCCACGGCAGAGGGAGATGCTGCATAACGCGGAATAACGCCTGCGCCCGCAGCCAGTGCTGGTCACCTTTGATGTAGACAATGGTGCTGATCTTCTCTTCCGGCAGTCCGGCCCAGCGCAGCAGCGCCTTGCCCTGCTCGCTCTGCACCGAGGCAAAACGAACCTGCCGCGCCAGCCGGTGGCGCAGCAGAAACTGAACCCAGCCGTTACACAGCTTACAGACGCCGTCATAGAGCACGGCGCTTTCACCGGTTTGCAGATAGGGGGGTGATGTCATCCTGCCGCTCCTCACGTCGCTCATGATGAGCTGAAGTGTAGCGGGTTCTGGTCAGTTGATGTTGCAGCCAGTGAATAACGGCCGTGTCGTCCCGGGCGCAGGCGTCAGTCTCACAGACCGGCCCCAGCGCCATCGGCCTGGCCTGACGCGCCAGCTGGCGCAGCTCCGGCAGATACTCGGCACCGGGATGTCCCGGCAGCCGCTGCGACAGCCGTGCCTGATAGCGCGCCACCGCCACCTCCGGATCAATCTTCAGCCACAGCTCAAGCGCCTCCTCCACGCCGGCCTGTTTCAGCCCCTGCTCCAGCAGCGCACGCGGCTGAAACCCGAACCAGGCGTCGATCAGCCAGATCTGACTGGCCGGTGCCTGGCCAACGATGTTCCAGATCGCCTGGTAGGCCGCGCAGCCCAGCTGCCGGTTTCGCGCGCGGTCAACCGGGGTAAAGCAGCGCATAAACGGCTCTTTGAGCGCGTCGAGCGTCAGCACCGGCCAGCCAAAATGGTGAGAGAGCGCCTGCGTCAGGGTACTTTTACCCGACGCCGGGATGCCGTTCACCAGCACCACCCGTTTTACCGTATTTGTCAGCGTCATAAGATATCGATGACCTCCGCTGCGCTGCTGGCCTGACGTAACCTGACCAGCGTCTCCTCATCCTCCAGCAGCGACACAATGGCCCGGATCCCCTCTTCGATGTGCGCGTTACTGTCGCGCGCACCAAACATGATCACAATGTCCGCCTTATCGCTGCCCGCAAAGGAGATCGGTTCCTTCAGCAGGATCAGACTGAAACAGTCGCGGATCACCCCGGCTTCCGGGCGCGCATGAGGAATGGCAATCCCCTCCTCAAAGACATAGTACGCGCCATGCGTCAGCGTATTGGCAATCACCGCCTCCGGATAGGAGGCGTGAAGATAGCCGCCGCTGACCAGCGGAGCCGCGGCCAGGGCGATAACCTGACGCCAGTCCGTGGCGTCAATGCCGGTCTGAATGGCGTCGGCCTCCTGTAATAACTGCTTAATGGTCATCCGCTCTCCTCAGATCGACTGGCGAACCACATTGCGCAATTCATCTATTTTGACAAACAGCGCATCGATTTCATTGCGGTAGCGAGGGCTTTTCGCAAATAAGCTTAACGCCCGGTTATATTCCAGCATTAATTCTTTTTGCGTTGCGCCATCGCGCGGATTAATAGCCAGCTGCTGCTCCAGCTGCGTTATTTTGCCGCGGCTGAGTTCCGCCAGATGGTCCTGCTGCTGCGGGCTGACCGGTTCAACCGCCGGTGACTTTTTCAGAAATCCAAACATAGGCTCTCCTGCCCCGAATTATTTCAGGGGTTCAGTTAAGGCATGAAATAAAAACGTTACGACTGACTGATAACCGATCCGGGGATCAGCGGAATAACTGCATCTTCTCCACCAGCACATTGGTCACCGCGTCATTTGCCGGCACCAGGAAATTACGCACGCTGTCATTGACCTTGCCTTTTTCAAAGGTCGATTTGCACTGTGCCACCCACTGAACGTTCATTTCCGTTCCGACGTTGACCTTTTCAATCCCGCTGCTCACCGCCAGCCGCATATCTTCGTCGCTGACGCCGGTGCCGCCGTGCAGAACCAGCGGCGTGCGGGTGGCCGCCGTAATATCGGCCAGACGCTGATGCTGAATGTGCGCCTTGCCGGTGTAAAGCCCATGCACGGTGCCGATGGAGATCGCCAGCATATCGACGCCGGTTTCCTCCACGAAGCGACGCGCATCCTCCACCGGCGTAAACGCAATCGCCTCCATCTCCAGGCTTTTGCCATCCTCCGAGCCGCCAATCGCCCCCAGCTCCGCCTCGACCGAGACGTTGTGCGGTCGCGCCATGTCGATCACCCGACGGGTGTTGGCAATATTCTCCTCAATCGGCAGATGAGAGCCGTCATACATGACAGAGCTGAAGCCGGCGTCGATCGCCGTCTGAATAGCCGTTAAATCGGAGCAGTGATCGAGATGCAGACACGTCGGCACGCCGGTGCTCTCTGACAGCGATTTAATGGCGTCGACCAGCAGCTTATGGCCGAGATATTTCGCCGTACCGGTGGAGATCTGGATCATTAACGGGCTGCTGGTTTTCTCTGCCGCTTTAAAATAGGCAGGCAGCATCTCCAGACAGTGCAGATTAAAAGATCCCACCGCTTTAAAGTCACGCTGTTTAGCCAGCTGAAGCAGGTCGGCGAAATTATAAAGTTTCATGGATTTTTTCCTCGTGAGGTCGGGTGGATTTGCCATTAACAAACCAGGCAAGCGCGGTAACAAAGGCAATAAACAGGGCGACGAACAGCCAGTTGTTCTGGAAAGCGTGGCCGAGCACCAGTCCGGTACTGATGACGTCGGAATCGCTGAAGGTCACGCCAGTGAAGCCATAGCTTTCCAGCATCGGCACCAGGATGGCGGGCAGGAATGTGATAAAGAGGCCGTGAACAAAGCCGCCGATCATCGCGCCGCGCCGCCCGCCCATGGCGTTACCAAAGACCCCGGCGGTGCCCCCGGCAAAGAAGTTGGTCAGCAGACCCGGCAGGATCATCGCCAGACCCATCATCGGAAAGAGAAGCATGCCGACGATGGAGCCGAGCGTGGTGGCGAGGAAGCCGACAATCACCGCATTAGGGGCGTAAGGAAACATCACCGGACAGTCCAGCGCCGGTTTCGCATCCGGCACCACCCGCATGGCGATACCGCGGAACGCAGGCACCAGCTCGTTTAGCAGCAGGCGAACGCCGCTGTAGAGCACAAACACCCCGGCAACAAACTGAATCGACTGCATAAAGGCATACATCAGGTAGTTCATGCCGTTGCTGTACTGAGCGATGAAGGCCGGACCGGCGGCCAGGGCGGGGATCAGATACATCGGCACCATCACCAGCGCCATCGACAGATAGGTGTCCTGCAGAAACTTAAAGTTATCCGGCAGCTTCAGATCTTCGGTTGAGCGGGAGCCTTTGCCGACGACTCTGGCGACCGCAGCCGTGACCAGATAGCCAATGGTGCAGAAGTGACCCAGCGCGACATCATCCGACTCGGTAATGCGCCGCACCACCGGCTGCGCCAGCGCAGGCATGATGACCGCCATGATGCCGCCGAAGATGCCGCCGGTCAGGATCAGCGGCAGGCCGGTCAGTCCCGCTTTGTAACCGATGACGGCGCCGATCGTCGCCATCCAGAGCAGCGCCTGTCCCGTCAGGAAGATGTACTTAAAGGGCGTCAGGCGCGCGATGATGATGTTGACGATAAAGATCGCCAGTAGCGTCAGCGCCACTTCCGACCCCAGCTCACGGTTTGCCAGCCCGGCAATGGCGGCCACATCGGTGATATAGCCGCGCATGCCGAAGCCGTGGGTAAAGATGGTATTCAGGAAGGTCAGCGTGCCGACGATAATATTGATACCCGCCATCATAATTAAAAATCCGAGCAGGGTTTTAAAGGTGCCTTCCATCACCTTCCCTGCCGATTTTTTTTGCAGCAGCAGACCGATAAGGGCAATAAAGGCAATCAGAATCGAAGCCTGTCCCAGCAGATCTTTGACCAGAAAATCAATCACACTATTCATGGGCGGCGACCTTCAGGTTGCGTTCTTTTAAAAAGGCCAGGATCTTCTGCTCTATTTCCGCTTTATCGGTGAGCCGGTTAAGAATAATGACCCGTTTAATCTGCTCTGGTGTGGCATCCGCATTTAACACATCGGCAAAGGCTTTTTGCGTCAGGATCATATCTGACTTAAAAGCATTCGCTTCTGAAATGGTGGTGTGATCGATATCGGCCTCAATTTCCAGTTTTTTTAAAACGGCCTTTGCGCTCATCTCAATGGCAAAACTGGAGCCTAATCCACAACCACAGACACATAATATTTTCAGCATGTTCTTCTCCTCACACGATGTTGAGTTGTTTAGCGAGTTTGTAATAGTGCCCGTCAATATCGACCAGGCGTTTTTGCATGCTTATTAAATCAATCGGGATCGGTTTATTGCTGCCGTTAATAATGACCGCTTTATTCCGCATGCCTGACTGAATACAACGCACCACCTCACTGGCCATAATGGTGCCCTGATAAATCTCTTCGCAGGTGGGGTCACCATTACGCAGTCCGTAACCGAGAATGGTTTTACGGATCCGAACGCCAATCAGGGGTTCAAGCTGTTTGATTAAGGTGTCGATAGCGCCCTGAAAACCGGGCGAATATTCCCGGGTGTAACCTTCTGAACAGAGAATCACCACGCTGTTCTGCTGTTCCAGCCGCCGGGTAATGCGCTGCGCCAGTTGCGGCACCGGGATCTGGCACTCCGGGATCAGCGCAATGTCCGCGTTGGCTTTAATCGCGGACTGCAGGGTCAATTCACCGCAATAGCCGCCGAGCAATTCCACCATAAATACCCGGCCCGGTAAGGCGCGCCCGGTATTACGCAGCTTCGCCACCTCTTTTAAGACCTGCTCGCAGGCGGTGGAAAAGCCCAGGGTGTAATCACTGCCAAAAACATCGTTGTCGATGGTCATGCCGACACCAAAGCAGTTCACCCCGCTCTGTGAGAGCGTGTGAAGAAACTGCAGCGATCCGTCACCGCCCGCCAGAATCAATACGTCAATCCGGGCGTTTTTCAGCTGGCGTGCAATCAGCTCGTACTCGCTCTGCACCAGTTTTTTTTCGGTGCGTCCCGACTGAATGACCGGAATCGGGGCGATGGAGAAGTCCAGCAGATCGCGCTGGCTGATTTCACGGTGGTTATTGGCCAGCAGGCCGGGAATGCCGCCGTCAAATATCACCATCCCGGCCTGGGTCAGACGGCCAATCTGAAAAACAAAATTATTAATCCCGGTGACATCGCCGCCACTGATGACCATTCCAATCCGCATCATCCTCTCCTCGCTGGCTGAATCTGCTGAGGGTCATTCTTCCGGTAAGCGGAGTTGCACTTTGCAGGTGAAGTCACATTTATGAGCGGTTTTTCGCTGACCGGAATATTGACAGCGGGTTGTGAGGCGCATGATTTGTGATGTGAGTCACGCTATTCCGACTTATTACGCCTGAGACGAATCGATATAAATCATCGGGTTAGCGTGCGGGCTGGCGGGATGGAGAGAACGGCGGAAAAAGCCGGAATCAGGCGAGACAGTGACGTTGCGAATTTGTGACTTTCACCTCATTTTTCCCGGTTTCGCCGCCGGCCGGCGGATAAAAGGATGCCGATATCCCCTGCCCATCATCATGTTAATCAGATTCAGCATCGCTGTTGCGAACAGGTAACACTCTTCTGTATAACGATTAAAGCCGACAGAAAATGCAGCAGAAGCATGATGATTTGTAAGGAGAATCGTGCGCCTTATCTTCGGCGAGGCGGAGGCCTCCTCTGTCCGACGCTGCTCTCCCGCACCCCCGGCCTGACAGTCAGCCGGTTTGTCATCAACGCCTTTGACCAGGATAAGACGCATGGAAATCACTATCCGCACCCCGCTCATTTACTCCCTGCCACTCAGTCAGCACAGCGGGAGCCATGTCTGGCTGAAAATGGAATCAGCGCAGCCGACCGGATCATTTAAGCTCCGGAGTGCGGCCTACATCTGCCGCCATTACGCCGCGCGGGGCGCAAAAGCCTTTATCAGCTCCTCCGGCGGCAATGCGGGTATTGCCGTGGCCCACAGTGGCCGCCGGCTGGGGCTGCCGGTCACGGTGGTGGTGCCTGAAACCACCTCGGCGCGCGCCAGACAGCTTATTGAACAGGAAGGCGCCAGGCTCATCGTCCACGGCAGGGTCTGGAGTGAAGCGAATGCGTATGCCCTGTCGCTGGCGACAGCGGAGAATATCTATATTCACCCCTTTGACAACCCGCTGTTGTGGGACGGCATCAGTACGCTGGTGGATGAAGTGATCGACGAAGGGCTGCGTCCGGATGCCGTCATCCTGTCGACAGGCGGTGGCAGCCTGCTCTCCGGCGTGATGCAGGGACTGGAAAAACATCAGCTCGGCCATATTCCGGTTTATGCGGTGGAAACAGAGGGAACCGCCTCCCTTAACGCCGCGCTGAAGGCGGGCGAGCGAGTCACGCTGGAGAGCGTCAGCGGCATTGCCACGACGCTGGCGGCCAGCCAGGTGTGTGAAAATGCGTTTACGGTGGCGCGCCGTTCAGACGTCCGGGGGATGGTGGTGACCGATGATGAAGCCGTGAACGCCTGTCGCCGCTTTCTGGACGATCATCGTGTTCTGACAGAACCTGCCTGTGGCGTGTCGCTGTCGATGCTCTATGACGGGAAGATTAGCTTTAAGCCGGAAGAGAAGGTGCTGGTTATCGTCTGTGGCGGGGCTTCTGTCACGCTGGAGAGCCTGCAGGGCTGGCTGACAGCGTGAGAAACGTGGCGCAGCCGCACGGGCTGCGCCGCCAGCCTGTTACTTCGCGTAGGCTTCGGTAGACAGAGTCAGGGTGACCTCGTCGCTGACCGCTGGCACATATTTATCCAGTTTGAAGTCAGAGCGTTTGATGGTGCCGGTGGCATCAAAACCAATCGCCTGCTTCTTCACCATCGGATGCTCGCCCTGCTTGTTCAGCGTAGCGTGCAGCGTAACCGGTTTGGTGATCCCTTTCAGGGTCAGGTTACCTTCAACATCAAATTTGTTGTCGCCTTTCGCGACCACTTTGGTGCTGTGGAAGGTGGCAGTCGGGTATTTCGCGGTATCGAAATAGTCCGCGCCTTTGAATTCTTTGGTCAGTGCCGCAACGTGGCTGTCGATTTTGCTGACCGGCAGGGTCACGTCAACGCGTGAAGCTTCCGGATGATCTTTGTCAAACACCAGCGTACCGGTGGCATCCGGGATATCCGCGGTCGGGTTGGAGAAGCCGAAGTGGTTCCAGGCAACGATGACGGACGTATGCTCAGGGTTCAGCTGGTAGTGCATCGCCTCAGCCTGGGACAGGGGAGCATACTGGGTCGCAGCGGCTAACAGGGGCAGTGCAATACGTTTGAAGTTCTTCAAGGTCAATTCCTTATGCGGACAAAAGTGCACTAAGTGTGGTGCAAATTTCCCGTTTTAGACAGTGAAGAGATTTGTCGGTAATTTTCAAATAAATTCAGCAACTCTCTGCCAGGCCTGCGTCCGCTCTCCGTCCGTGAACAGCACCCGCCAGCGGCGGCGATCCTGCATCAGCGTGCGATGCAGCTGCTGCAGATCCCTGAGATCCAGCGCCTGGATCTGCGCCGCATCGGGTTCGGCCAGGCCATTCTCCTGACGCAGCCGTGCCAGCGGCTGATCGCTTTCTCGGCTGAGCAGGCGGGTTTTCAGTGCCACCAGATCGCACTCTCCCAGCGTCGGCGTCAGCGAGCGCAGGAAGTTGCGGCAGTAGCGCAGCAGGGAGAGCGCGCTGTAGTCGGGTGACTGCAGTGCAAACAGTACCCCGTCTTCGTCGGCGCAGCGCAGATAGCGGCTGCTGACCACGTAGCCCACCGGCTGTTCGACCCGATAGCGCTGGAAAAAGCGCGGCTCGTAGATCAGGGCCAGCGCCCGCAGCGCAGCCAGCTGTTCACTCTGCTGCAGCGGGATAAAGAGCAGCAGCGCATTATCGCTGCTGGCATGGGGCAGACGCGTCAGACCGGTCCGGGGCGTCATGCGCGTCGGCGGCGCGGCCGGGTTGACCGGCAGCGACAGCGCACTCAGCCGCCGGGCGATCAGGGCGTGCAGCGCCGCGTTGCCCCCTTTCAGTGCCGCCCGCCAGCTGCCGGGCGCAACATTTACCGCCAGCTCATAAGGTAACTGCTGCAGCAGCGCACGAATGGCGATGCTCTCCGCAGGCGGAGTCGGCCCGGATTCGGCAGGCGGCGTGAGAGCAGGCACAATCAGGCTGAGCGCCCTGTCGGCCACCGCCGCATCCGGCGGCAGCTGCAGCGTCAGTTGCCACACCCCCTCCACTTCCTGCCAGCGCCCATGACCGCCCTGATGGCGCAGCGCGGCAAACAGCGGACGCAGCCGTTTTTCCAGCGCCAGGCCCCTCTCCGGCGTAAAGGTTGTCCAGAACTCCGGGCGCAGGATCAGCGTAGCGTCCCCGTCGTCCGGCTGATGATGCGGTAAGGCTACCGCTGTGGCAGGCAGCGGTTCTGCGGTGGCGGCGCTGCTGAGCGGATAAAAGGTGAATGAGGCCGGGGACGGCTTCGTGCGGGGAAACGCATTCCGTGGGGAGAGCGGCAGGCTGAATCCCTGCGTGACCAGATTCTCCGCCGCCGGTTGCGGCGAGCAGATCAGCCAGCTTTGCGGCGCGCGGCAGAGCGACGCCAGCAGCAGCGGCAACGCAGACTCTGCCTCATCCGGCGCAAAGCCGAAGGCGCGCTGGCGTAACTGATCCAGCGGCGCGAGCGCGGCAAAACGCTGCTGTGCCAGCCGCTGATAGTGCTGATGCTGCGGTTCAGTGGTCTGGCGCAGCGCAGCCAGATAGTCATCGATCATGCTGTCTGTCAGCTCAGGCTGGTCGGTATCCACCTTCAGGGCCAGCCAGTGCGCGTCATCGGCCTGATAGATCCATTGCAGATCCAGCGCCTCCGCCAGCTTCCGCTCGCGCAGCGTCGCCAGCAGTGAACCGGGCGCTTCATCGAGCAGAAACTCACGCCATAACGTGACACCGTCACCACTGTTCAGCAGCCAGCTGCGCCACAGCGTCGCGGGTGCGCCCTCCGCCAGTTGCCAGACAGCCTCACCTGTCAGTCCGGGCGGCGACAGATCCTGCTGCGCGTGACCGGACGGCAGCCTGGCGGCAAAATCCCGCGCCAGCTGCTCCAGCTCATCCAGCGTCTGCGGTCCCTGCAGCCAGAGCCGCATATTGCCGGAAACGTAATAGCGCTGGTGGAACTGGCGCAGCGCCCGCTGCAGAGCGGGGAGATCATCGCCAAAGGTGGCGCGACTCCCTGCCTGGAAGCGGCGGAATGCTGGGGGTGATGTTGCGGCGTGCAGCAGTGCCGCCTCCGTGCGTGTCGGCTGATGGCGCTGTAACAGCTGATACTCTGCGTCGATCACTGCCACTTCCTGCCCGATCGCCTGATTGTCGAGCAGCGGATGGGCAATCATATCCTGCAATCGCAGCAGCCCGTCAGCCAGCAGCGACGGCGTAACTTCAAAGAAGAAGGCGCTGCGGCGGGCCTGCGTGGTGGCGTTAACTCTGCCACCCTGCGCCTGGATCCAGCTCATCAGCCGCCCCTCATCAGGCCAGCCGGTGCTGCCGGTGAAGAGCAGATGCTCAAGCAGATGCGCCAGGCCCGGCCAGCGGTCAGGCTCGTCGTGGCTGCCTCCCGCCACCTGAATCAGCGCCGCGGCCTGGCTGGCGTCGGCGTGATGCACCAGCTCAATCGTCAGGCCATTGATCGTCAGGCCGCGCGTTATCATCAGAGGTTCCGGGTTTTATAGATCAGCTGTGAGTTGCTGCGGTTGCGGAACTGCAGCTGACCAATCCTGATGTCGCTGCAATCCGCCTCGCGGCGGGCCTCAAGGATTTTGCCATGATGCGGTGATTTGCTGCAGACCGGATCGGCGTTGTCGGCGTTGCCGGTCAGCATATACGCCTGGCAGCGACAGCCGCCGAAGTCTTTCTCTTTCTCGTCACAGGAGCGGCACGGCTCTGGCATCCAGTCGAAACCGCGATAGCGGTTAAAACCGAACGAGTTGTACCAGATATCGTCCAGACTCTGCGTCAGCACCGACGGAAACTCCACCGGCAGCTGGCGCGCACTGTGACACGGCAGCGCGGTGCCTTCCGGCGTGACGCTGAGGAAGATGGCACCCCAGCCGCCCATGCAGGGCTTGGGCCGCTCTTCGTAATAGTCCGGGGTCACAAACAGCAGATTGGTCAGGCTGCCGCTGTCGCTCATGCGCTCACGGTAACGGTTTACCACCGCTTCCGCCTGCGCGATCTGCTCACGGGTAGGCAGCAGGCCCTCGCGGTTCAGCTGCGCCCAGCCGTAGAACTGACAAGTCGCCAGCTCGACGTCATCCGCTTCCAGCTCGATGCAGAGGTCGATAATTTTATCGATCTGATCGATGTTGTGGCGATGCAGCACGAAGTTGAGCACCATCGGATAGCCGTGGGCCTTCACCGCCTTCGCCATCTCCAGCTTCTGCTGAAACGCTTTTTTCGAGCCTGCCAGCGCGGCGTTCAGGGTTTCATCACTCGCCTGGAAGCTGATCTGAATATGGTCCAGACCCGCCTCGCTGAAGGCATCCAGCTTCTTCTCTGTCAGGCCGATGCCGGAAGTAATGAGGTTGGTATAGAAGCCGAGATCGCGCGCGGCCTTAATCAGCTCCGGCAGATCTTTACGGGTCAGCGGCTCGCCGCCGGAAAAACCGAGCTGCACGCTGCCCATGGCGCGCGCCTGGCGAAACACCTCAATCCACTGCGCCGTCGTCAGCTCCTTCTCCTGCTGTGCAAAGTCGAGCGGATTCGAGCAGTAAGGACACTGCAGCGGGCAGCGATAGGTCAGCTCGGCCAGCAGCCAGAGCGGCGGATTTACGCCAGGTTTATGCGGGGTCACGGAACTGTATCCACTTCTGTTCATAGGCTGACTGCAGGAACTCTAAAACGTCTGCACCCACGCCGCCCGCTTCCGGGAAACGGCTGTCCAGCGTCGCGATAATCGCGGCGATATCCTGTTTGCCATCCACCAGCTCAAGAATGGCGGCGGCGGTTTCATTCAGTTTCGCCATCCCTTCCGGATAGAGCACGACGTGGCTCTCCTGGGCGGCTTCCCACTGCATGCGGTAGCCGCGACGAAACGTGGCAATTGAGTTCTCATTCATCTGTTATACCAGTCGGGTGGTGTGCCACGCCGCCTTGTCAGTGACGGTGTGATAAGGCGGACGTTTCAGCTCGTAAGCCATGGTCATCGCATCCAGCATGCTCCATAAAATATCGAGCTTAAACTGCAAAATTTCCAGCATGCGGTTCTGGCTCTCTGCGGTGGTGAAAAAGTCCAGCGCCAGCGCCAGGCCATGTTCCACATCGCGGTTCGCCTGACCCAGGCGGCTGCGGAAGTAGAAGTAGCCCTCTTCTTTGATCCATGGATAGTGCTGCGGCCAGCTGTCGAGCCGCGACTGATGGATTTGCGGCGCGAACAGCTCTGTCAGTGAACTGCACGCGGCCTCCTGCCAGTTGGCGCGGCGGGCAAAGTTGATATAGGCATCCACCGCAAAACGCACGCCAGGCAGCACGTGTTGCTCCGACAGCAGTTCCTCACGCGTCAGACCGACGGCCTCGCCCAGCCGCAGCCAGGCTTCGATGCCGCCCTCTTCGCCATTACTGCCGTCATGGTCAAGGATGCGCTGCACCCATTTGCGCCGGGTAGCCGGATCGGGACAGTTCGCCATGATCGCCGCATCTTTCAGCGGAATGGTGGTCTGGTAATAGAAGCGGTTGGCCACCCAGCCCTGAATCTGCTCGCGGGTCGCCTGACCGTTGTGCATCGCAATGTGATAGGGGTGATAAATGTGGTAGTACGCACCCTTGTCGCGCAGAGCCTGTTCAAAAGCCTGTGGCGACAGCGTTTCGGTGATCTGCATGATTTAGCCCTGAAGGTGGATCGCCATTCCGTCCCAGCTCACCTCGATGCCCTGCTCTGTCAGAAACTGACGCTGGGGTGACTGCTCGTTAAGGATCGGATTGGTGTTGTTAATGTGGATCAGAATTTTGCGTTTTGCCGGCAGCGACGCCAGCAGCGCCATCAGCCCCTGCTCTTCTGCCAGTGCCAGATGGCCCATCGCCTTGCCGGTGTTGTGGCCTACGCCGGTGGCGAGCAGCTCATCATCCTGCCAGACGGTGCCGTCAATCAGCAGGCAGTCTGCCTTGTGCAGCCACGGCAGGATGACGTCATCAGGCTCTCCCAGACCGGGTGCATAGAGCAGCGTCTGGCCACTGGCGCGGTTTTCGATAAACAGCGCCACGTTGTGACCCGCCAGCGGCCGATCGCGATAGGGCGAATATGGCGGCGCGTTGCTGATGATCGGAATCGCGGTAAACACCAGATCGCGACAGACATCAACGCTGAACGGCGTCAGTGGCGCAATGGGCCGGTGCTGTAAGCCGCCGTTCCAGTGGCTGAGCATCGGAAAAATGGGGAAGCCGGTGCTGAGGTCGGCATGCACCTCAGGGGTGCACCATACCTGATGTGGACAGCCTTCACGCAGGCTGAGCAGCCCGGTGGTGTGATCGATCTGACTGTCGGTCAGGATAATGGCACCTATCGCGGTGCCGCGCAGTACCCCTTTGCGTGTCAGCTCGGGCGTATGCAGGATCTGTTGGCTGATATCGGGAGAGGCATTGCACAGCACCCAGTCCTCGCCGTTATCGCTGAGGATAATCGACGACTGTGTACGCATGCTGGCCTGAATCGTGCCGTTTCGCACGCCGTGGCAGTTGGCGCAGTTGCAGTTCCACTGCGGAAACCCGCCACCCGCGGCCGAACCGAGGATTTTGATAAACATAGAGGAAAACCAGAAGTTGAAAAAATGCCCGCTCAGAAGGCGGGCATAACGATTAACGGTTGGAGATGTAGAGAGTCACTTCCAGACCGAGACGCAGATCAACGAAGGTTGGTTTTTTCCACATAATTTATATCCTCTTTAATAACAGTAATTTAGCTGCCTGGAATCAGCGTGACAGCGATTAAATGAGAGCACTGTCACAATTTCCAGGCAGATGGTGCGCCAATGGCGCGTCGGGATCAAGTCCGGACGTAAGGAAATTGTTATCACAGCCCGGTCAGACGTAAAACCCGCTGCCAGTTTCCCCATGCCAGCTTCTCTGTCAGTGTCTGATCATAGCCCGCTTCCCGGAAAGCCGCGAGCAGACGCGGCATCCCGCTGACATCCCCCAGCGCATCCGGAGGGGTGATGCCGTCGAAATCGGAGCCAAAGGCCACATGGTCGCTGCCCATTATCCTCAACAGATGATCACAATGCTTAACAATTTCTGTTAATGGCGTGTCAGCGTCGCGTTTACCGTCGGCCCGCAGAAACGCGTTGCCGAAGTTGATGCCGACCAGACCCCCGCTGTCGCGGATCGCCATCAGCTGCGCATCCGTGAGATTGCGCGGCTGCGGGCAGAGGGCGTGCGCGTTAGAGTGGCTGGCGACCAGCGGCGCAGCGGCGATCCGGGCAGTATCCTGGAAGGCCTTTTCATTCATGTGAGAGACGTCGATCATCATATTGAGCGCGCTGGCCTGCTGGATCAGCCGTTCACCGGCCGGGGTCAGCCCCGGCCCGGTATCAGGCGAGCCGGGGAAGCTGCCGCTGACGCCCTGACCAAAGCGGTTAGGCAGATTCCAGAACGGCCCGATGCTGCGCACCCCCGCCTGCCAGAAGGCGTGCAGCTGTTCGCCCTCTTCATCCAGCGCATCGGCCCCTTCGATATGCGCCACCATCGCCAGCACACCCGCCGCCCGGCACTCTGCAATCTCCTCCACGCTGCGGCAGAGACGCGCCCGGCCCCCTGATTCATCGGCCAGTTGCTGCAGGATCTGCAGCTGCTGCCACATGATCTCAAGCGGTTGCCAGGGTTCACCGGCACGGGCTGGCACGGTGCGGGCAATGTACTCCTGCGGCGGCACAAAAATCGCAAACAGCCCGCCGCCAAAGCCGCCCTGCTGAATGCGCGGGAAAGCGAGGTGGCCCCGTTCAATACCCTGATAAAACGCCTTCACAGGCTCATCGCGATGATGCAGCCAGAGGTTAAGCAGCAGGTCGTTGTGACCGTCAAAAATCAGCATAAGTGTTCACCCGGAGAAACAGGCGATCATGCTACCCCCGCCCGGCAGATTCATCAAACCGGAGCGCACGCAGGGTGTTGTCCTGAATATTTCAGGATAGAGTGCAGAGAACACGTCTTATGCGCCGATCTGTAGTGGATCATTTACTGGGGTCAACAGGTGACTGAGTTTTATATCTCAAGAGCGGGGCTGATTTCTGGCCTCGCTGGTAGCTTTCTGATTTTCATCTCTTTCTTCCTGTACGCTTTTAACAGAAAAGCGTATGACAGACTCATTTCCCTGTTCCTGGAGAAATATCAGTTTCCGCCACCCTGTTCGTTCTATCACATGGCCGGTTTTTTTGGCGCCTATCAGGTGTGCAGATTTTTCATTAATCTCAGCAGGAATAAACCAATAGCCTCCCTCAGCAAGGAGAGTCCTGCTTACTCCTTTTTCGGCGAAAACAGACTCACTGTCAGCCGCTGGATGATCTCGTTAGTGCGTCTGTGGATGATTGCAGGAATCTGCTATCTCGGCACAGCGCTCGCTGTTCTGACTCTGATTGTCCTCAGGTGAGAACGACACTGATCACGACGTAATCTTACCAGCCCACGCTGTAGGCATCGTCTTTGACTACAGCGCCTATTGCTCACCTATCTGACATCAACTCAGAGCCTTCCCTTTTCAGCCTTCTTCGTCTTCAGGCGGAACAGCGCTGCTTGCATATTCACCTTGCTGTGTGTTGTCACTTTTGCGCATCAGGTTGTCAGCATTGCGCGCGCGGCCGAGAGGCGCTGGCGGCAGACTGATAAAAAAACAAGGAGAACCCGATGCTGACGCAACCCGCTGATAAATACCGTCCCGCCCCGCTGATGTCGCTGCCCGATCGTCAGTGGCCTTCACGCCAGCTCACTCAGGCACCGCGCTGGCTCTCTACCGATCTGCGCGATGGCAATCAGGCGCTGGCGGAGCCGATGGATCGCGAGCGCAAAATGGCCTTCTGGGATCTGCTGCTGCGCTGCGGTTTCCGGGAGATCGAGGTCGCCTTTCCCTCAGCATCGCAGACAGATTTTGATTTCGTTCGCGATCTGATTGAACAGCAGCGCATTCCGCAGGATGTGACGCTGCAGGTGCTGACACAGGCGCGTGCCGATCTGATCGCCCGCACCTTCGAATCGCTGCTGGGGGTGCCGCGCGCCATTGTGCATCTCTATAACGCCACTGCGCCGCTGTTTCGCGAGCGGGTTTTTAAACAGAGCAAAGCGGAGATTATCGCCCTCGCCACCGCAGGCGCGCGGCAGATCCGCGCCGGATGCGAGGCACAGCCGGCAACCCACTGGACCTTTCAATATTCACCCGAGACGTTCTGTTTCACCGAACCGGCGTTCGTTCTGGAGATTTGCGAGGCGGTGGCGGATGTCTGGCAGCCTGATGTCACGCGGCCGATGATCATCAACCTGCCCGCCACGGTGGAGGTGAATACGCCGAATGTCTATGCCGATCAGATCGAGTATTTCTGCCGCCACTTCAGCCGCCGCGATGCCGTCTGTATCAGCGTCCATCCGCATAACGATCGCGGCACCGGCGTCGCCTGCGCGGAGCTGGCTCTGCTGGCAGGCGCTGACCGGGTTGAAGGCTGCCTGTTTGGCAACGGCGAGCGCACCGGCAATGTCGATCTGGTGACGCTGGCGCTGAATCTCTACACGCAGGGCGTTTCGCCGCAGCTCGACTTCAGCAAAATGCAGGAGGTGATTGAGGTGGTGACCCGCTGCAACCAGTTGCCGGTGCATCCCCGCCATCCCTACGCGGGGGAACTGGTCTTCACCGCCTTCTCCGGTTCGCATCAGGACGCGATCAAAAAAGGGTTCGCCATTCGCGCCGAACAGCAGGAGACGCTGTGGCAGATGCCCTACCTGCCCCTTGACCCGGCCGACATCGGCTGCAGCTATGAGGCGGTGATCCGTGTCAACAGCCAGTCAGGCAAAAGCGGAGCCGCCTGGCTGCTGGAACAGAATCACGGTTTACAGCTGCCGCGTGCCCTGCAGCAGGATTTCAGCCGCTGTGTGCAGCAGGAGACAGACCGGCACGGTGGCGAGATGACGCACTACGCGCTGTGGCAGCTCTTTTGCCGCCGCTACGGTGTGACGCAGCCTGTAATCACCCTGGAGCAGGCTGACAGCCAGAGCGACAGCGCCGGACAGACGCAGATGCGCGCCAGCGTCCGCTGTCAGGAGCGTCCGGTGACGCTCACCGGCCGCGGCAATGGCTGGCTGTCGGCGGCGGTCAATGCCCTCGCGGGCGCGTTCGATCTTCATCTGACCATTGAGGATTATCATGAACACACGCTGGGGCGGCGCAGTGACAGCCGATCCGTGGCCTATATCAGCTGTGTGGATGCGCGTGGGGTGCGGGCCTGGGGTGTGAGCATCGACAACGACACGACCCGTGCGGCCCTGCAGGCACTGCTCAGCGCGGCGGGCTGCTTTCTGGCGGCGGAAAGTAGTCCGTCGGCGACACGCCCAGCAGACGACGAAACATCGCACTGAAGGCGCTGGGGCTTTCATAGCCCAGCTCCAGCGCCACCCGCAGCACCGCATCGCCCTGCGCCAGTCGCGTCAGGGCGATCGCCAGCCGGGCGCGTCGTACCCAGTCGCTGAACTGCAATCCGGTTTCGCGCATAAAATGGCGGGCCAGCGTCCGGCCCGAGACGTTCAGGTGGGTACTGGCGCGCAGTAGCGTCCAGTTTTCGCCGGGTGTCTGCTGGATCCGCTCACACAGCGCCTGAAGCCGGGCGCTGTGTGGCGTCGGCAGCGCAAACGGCAGCACATCCATGCCGCGAATTTCATCCAGAATCAACTCCATTACCCGCTCAGCCCGGCTGCCTGCTTCGTAATGCACCGGCAGCGCGAGTGCGGTAACAATCAGCTCACGCAGCAACGGCGAGATCTGCACCACCTGACAGCTGGCGGGCAGATCGGCGCGTGCCAGCGGATCGATAAACAGCGTGCGCGCCGCGACGCTGCCGGTAATCTGCAACGCATGACGGGTAAATGCGGGCAGCCAGACGCCGCGGCTGGGTGGCGCGATCCAGCTGCCATACTCCGTTTCCACCCGCACCACGCCGCTCAGCGTGTGGATCAGCTGTGCGCAGGTATGGTGGTGCCAGGGCTCACTGGCACCGTGCAGGTAGTCGTGCGCCGGCGGCACCAGCGGACGATGGCTGAAGTCAACCGGCTGCTGGCTCATTGCGCCTTCAGATAGCGGTAGATCACCGCCAGATCCTCTTCACCGTGTCCTTCATCAACCGCCTGCTGCCAGAGCCGGGAAATATTCTCCAGCGCCGGCAGCGGCGTTTCTGCGGCATCCAGCGCCAGTCGGGCATCCTTCAGCGCCCAGACCAGATGCATCTGCGGGGTGTAGTCATCGCGGGCCATCATCTCCAGCTTCATTTTTGCATAAGGGGCCGCGAGCGGACCGCCCTCCAGCACCTGCCAGAGATCGTCGGTGGAGAAGCCGAACTGCGCTGCCAGCTGGGTACTCTCTGCCAGGCTCTGCATCATGCCAATCAGCCAGCTGTTGATCACCAGCTTCATACGGCTGCTTTTACCCGCTTCGCCCAGCCATTGCGTACCTTTACCGATGGCGGCAAACACCGCTTCTGCCGCCTGCGCCCGGCTCTGATCACCACTGGCGAGCACCAGAATCTGTGCGTTTTCGGCCGGTGCCTTAGTGCCGGAAACCGGCGCATCAATAAACAGCAGATCGGGACGGGCCTCTGCGAAAAAGGCGATCAGCGCGTCCGTTTTTTCCACCCCGATGGTGCCCATCTGGCACAGCGTTGCACCCTGTTTAAGGGCTTCCTTAACCTGATGCAGCACCTGCTCAGTGGTATCACCGTCCGCCAGCATGGCGATCACGACATCCGCCTGTCGCACCGCCTCGTCCGGCGAGTCAGCCAGCTGCAACCCCGCGCCCAGCAAATCTTCGCCGCGTGCGCGGGTGCGATTCCAGCCGTGCACGGTAAAGCCTTTCTTCAGCAGATTAGCGGCAAATGCGTGCCCCATTGCGCCTAATCCCAGAACCGCTACTTCAGGTTGTTTCATGCTGACTCCCTTGAGTTATCTGACGGCACCCCACAACGGTGGATGCCCGTGACCAGTAAAGTTGCGTTTCAGCCTGGCGGTAAACAGAGAAAAAATCCAGCCCGAAACGGTGTACCCCAATCGGGCAAACCCTTACCATACGCGACAATTGTTCCATCTGGTTCAATACCTCTTCTCTTTTCCAGGCGACTTATAATGAAAATAATTTCTCTGCGTCAGATGACGCTGGTCATGTTGCCCGCCATGCTGCCGCTGCCGCTGCTGGCGGCGGATAACGACGCGACCCTGGTCGTCACCGCCGCACCGTCAGAACAGGGACTCAACGAACTCGATACCCCCGCGGCTCTGAGCGTGGTCAGCGGCGACGATATGCGCCAGGCCGCCCCGCGCGTGAACCTGTCGGAAAACCTCAGCAGCGTGCCCGGTCTGCAGATCCAGAATCGGCAGAATTACGCCCAGGACCTGCAGATTTCGATGCGCGGCTTTGGCTCCCGTTCCACCTATGGCGTGCGCGGCCTGCGCATTTATGTGGATGGCATTCCGGCGACCATGCCGGATGGGCAGTCACAGACCTCAAATATTGATATCGGCTCGGTTGACCATGTTGAAGTGCTGCGCGGCCCCTTCTCGGCACTCTATGGCAATGCGTCAGGCGGGGTCATCAACGTCACGACACAGCAGGGGCAGCAGCCGGCGACGCTGGAAGCCGGCAGCTGGTACGGCAGTTATGGCAGCTGGCGTAACAGTGTCAAAGCCAGCGGCGCGACCGGTGACGGCACGCATGCCGGCGATGTGAACTACACCGTTTCTGCCTCCCGCTTTACCACCTACGGCTATCGCGACCACAGCTCCGCCCAGAAAAACCTCGGAAACGCCAGACTCGGCGTGCGCATTGATGATGTCAGTACCCTGACGCTGCTGTTTAACAGCGTTCACATCGACGCACAGGACCCGGGCGGCCTGACCGCGGCACAGTGGCGCGACAATCCGCGTCAGGTGGTGAACAATGTCTCGCTCTATAACACCCGCAAAACGGTCGATCAGACCCAGGGCGGTCTGCGCTATCAGCGCCAGATGAGTGAAAATGACGACCTCAGCCTCATGCTCTATGCGGGCATGCGCGAAACGACCCAGTTCCAGTCGATTCCCGCCGCCGTGCAGCTTAAACCTTCCCATCCCGGTGGCGTGATCGCCCTGACCCGCCATTATCAGGGTGCAGACACCCGCTGGACTCATCGCGATACCCTGCTGTCCATTCCGGTGGCGCTGACCGGTGGCCTCGACTATGAAACCATGAGCGAGCGCCGTAAGGGCTACGAGAACTTCACCGTCAGTGATGGCGTTACGCACCTGGGCGAACAGGGCAATCTGCGGCGCAACGAGCGCAACCTGATGTGGACGCTCGATCCCTACCTGCAGACTGCCTGGCAACTGACGGATAAGCTTTCGCTCGATGCGGGCGTGCGCTTCAGCACCGTCAACTTTGACTCGAATGACTTCTACATTCGTCCCGGCAACGGCGACGACAGCGGGAATGCGCGCTATCACAAGTGGCTGCCCGCGGCGGCGCTGAAGTATGCCGTTGATCCCGGCTGGAACGTGTGGATCTCTGCCGGGCGCGGCTTTGAAACCCCGACCATCAATGAGCTTTCCTATCGTTCGGATAATGCGACCGGCCTGAACCTGGGACTGAAACCCGCCACCAGCGACACGCTGGAGGCAGGCACCAAAAAACGTATTGGCAATGGCCTGCTGAGCGCGGCGCTGTTCCAGACTGACACCCGCGATGAGATTGTGGCAGATGCCAGCAGCGGCGGTCGTACCACCTATAAAAACGCTGGTCAGACACGCCGTCGCGGTCTTGAGCTGAGCCTGGACCAGCAGTTTGCCTGGGACTGGCGGCTGAAGATGGCTTACACCCTGCTGGATGCGCGCTATCGCAGCAACGCCTGCGGCAGTGACAGCTGTGACGGCAACCGTATTCCGGGCATTGCCCGCAACATGGCCTACGCAGGCCTGGGCTACCTGCCGGAAGAGGGTTTCTATGCGGGAAGTGAAGTGCGCTACCTGAGCCAGATTGCCGCTGAAGATCAGAACAGCGTTAACACCCCCTCTTACACGGTGGCCGCACTGAACAGTGGCTATAAATGGAAACTGGACGCGTGGACGCTGGATCTGTTTGGGCGGGTCGATAACCTGTTTGACCGGCATTACGTGGGGTCGGTGATTGTGAACGAGAGTAATGGCCGTTATTTCGAGTCTGCGCCCGGTCGTAATTACAGCGCTGGATTCACGGTGAGTTACGCATTTAACTAATTTAATAAGTGGCTTTTATAAAGCCACTTATTACCGCCCAACCCTGCATTGCCAATTAATAATATCCGTTACGTTCTTAGTTGATTAATAACCCACACAAGCCCGCACTCATAAGAAAAGCCCCTTATTTACCCACCCCCGTAACCTTAATGTAACCAGAACCCTCTTTTGATAATAGAAACCGGGACACATTTGGGATAAATCAAAAATAGAATCTGCCTTCCCTGATAAATTATTATCAGCTCAAACGTATCTGCTTAGCCGCACATTGAATAATTAATCTTTCTGTGTGCGCGTTGATTTTTTCGTGCCACACAGGGAATGTTTTGCTGATGAACAAGATAATGAGTCGTTTAACGCCGCTGGCGTTACTGACAGGATTTATGATGAGCGGTAACGTGGCGGGTGAGAATATCGGAAGCCAGACAGGGGCCAATATAACCCTGAATGATGGCGACATTCTGACCGGAGACGCCACCTATTCAGGCGGGCTATATGGCGTCGTCAATCCCTACAATCAGACCGGAATTGTTAATCTGGGTCGTCGCGCTTTTATAAACGTTACTGATGCCGATAATTATGCACGCGGCGTAGTCATCTGGGGGAATGAGAGCCAGCTGTTTGCGGAAGGACTTACTCTCAATATCAGTGGAAATAGTGCCCTGGGCATTAATATTACGGGTCAGGATATTACTGCCGATCTGGGGACGGGAACCACTGTCAATGTGACCGGAACCGCTACCGCTTCCGGTATCCTGATTCGGGGAGCCTCATCGCTGAAAGCGGAAGCCCTTACGGTGAATCTGACAGGAGACGGTGGTTTTGGCCTCAGCGTCAGCAATGCGGGCACCCGCGTGGACCTGGGGAGTGGCAGCACCCTATCGACTCAGGGTAGAGGAAGCCACGCTATCAGGGTCCATGCCCTGAATGGGAGAGAGTCATCCCGCCGCACATCACTGACCGCAAATCAACTGACGCTCAACACGACAGGCGATTCTGCTTATGGTCTCAATCTGCAGGCCGATTCGCTCGCGAATCTGGGGTCCGGAAGCACCATCACGACAACTGGCGCGAACGCCTTTGGTATCTGGAACTTTGGTGAACTCGCCGCTGATAATCTGACCATTAATACGACAGGAAGCGGCTCAATCGGTCTGGAAGTGCGTCAGAATGGCGTTGCTGACATTGGCCCCGGCAGTCAGGTAACGTCTGAACAGGCTGGCAGCATCGTCGCCAGCGGCACGTCAGCAATCATTAACTTCAAAGGAACAGCAGAACAGCGAAACAGCCTTCATTCAGGCGGTTCTTATGCCGCTTCTGCCCAGACGTCTGGCTCCTCTGTCACGCTTGATGAGACCGATATTACCAGCGCCGACATGGCGCTGTGGGCGCTCAACGGGGGTCATATCTCGGCGAATAATGTTTCCATCAGTAGTTCAGTGACTCCCAGAGCGGCGCTTTATGCAATGACAGGCGGCGAGATCAATCTGACCGGTAATGTCGATATCGCTATGGCTTCGGCAGATCAGTTCGCCATCGCCACGCAATATAACGAAGGTTATGCACAGGGCGTGGTTAATATCGACGGCAAACTGAATATGACAGGATCCGTTTATTCCCGCAGCGGCTTTGTTGATTTAGCGCTGCAGCCCGGATCGGTCTGGGAAGGCGCAGCCATCAGCGATGGTCTCAATCAGGGGTATCTGAATACGACCTTAAATAAAAGTGACTGGTATGTCAGCGCAAATTCAAATGTGGACCGGTTAAACATGAATAAGGGGCGGATTGATTTTACCCGGTCAATCTCTGCAACGGATTATTCCACCTTAACCGTTGCCGATCTGTCAGGTAGCGGTAATTTTAATATGCGCGTTGATCTGGTGGGTGAAGGTTATGGCGTTAATAACCGTGGCGATAAGCTGGTTGTCACAAACAGCAGCCAGGGTGACTTCACATTGTCATTTGTTAATCAGGGCAGTCTGGCGACAACAGGCCATGAGTTATTAACCGTGGCAGAAACCCCTGACGGAATAGCAAATTTTACCACAGCATCGGATATTGAACTGGGCGGCTATCTCTACTCAGTGCGTAAAACCGGCACGAACTGGGAACTCTACTCTTCCGGCGCCGCATCAGCACCGGAACCAGAACCCGCTCCGGATCCTGCTCCGGATCCGGCACCAGAGCCAGCCCCTGCTCCGCAGCCTGCGCCAGAACCAGAACCTGAACCTGAACCTGAACCTGAACCGCCACCGACGCCAGCGCCCCCGATTACCACCACGGCAGATGCAGGCGGTAATTTCCTGCATATCAGTTACCTGATGAACTATGTCGAAACGCAAACCCTGTTTCAGCGACTGGGCGACATCCGCCAGGACAATGCGAAAGGGAATGTCTGGCTGCGGGGCTTCGGCGGTAAACTGAACACCTTCTCAGGCGGCAGGCTGAGTGACTTTGAAATGGGCTACAGCGGCTATCAGTTTGGCGCAGATAAGCGTCTGGCCGACGATATAAACGTGTCAGGCGGCCTGTTTATGGGGACCACCCACGCCTCACCTCACTACCGCGGGGGCGATGGTACGGCCAAATCAGAACATGTGGGGGGCTATCTGACCTGGGTCGCCGACAACGGTTTTTACGTCGATCAGGTCGTTAAGATCAACCGCATCCGCAATCAGTTCAAGGTGAAAGATAGCCAGCAGAATCTGGTTTCCGGTCAGGCCAAATCAACCGGATTCACATTTTCCGTTGAGGCGGGCAGGCGTTTTCACTTCTCTCCTGATGACCAGGGCTTTTATCTCGAACCTCAGGCTCAGATTACCGCAGGCCGGCAGAAAGGGTCGCAGACCCGGGCCAGCAACGGTCTGGTTATTGCGTTTAAAGATTATCATTCCGTTAACGGTCGGGCAGGCGCGCTGGCAGGATACAGTCAGAAAAGTGGAGCAACGAATTACAATGTCTATTTCAAAACCGGCGTGGAACGCGAGTTTTCAGCCAGCATGCAATATGCTCTGAACGGTTCAACGGAGAAAGCGGATTTCAGCGGAAATGCCTTGCGCAACGGACTGGGAGTCAGTGCCGATATAGACACCGCACATCATCTTTATCTGGAAGCCGATTTAACGACCGGTCAGCGCTTTGATCAACGCCAGCTCAATGCCGGTTACCGTTTTAGCTTTTAACTGAAGGTGGCACGTTCAGCCATCCCTGTCCTGCCCTCCGTGGCAGGACTTTTTTTGCCTGATACTCAGTCAGATCAGGCCTGCGGCAGCAGCGCAACAATCTCCTCACTGCTGCCGGTTTCACCCAGGCGCGGGAAGATCAGATTGATGCTGTTGTTGTGCGTATCAATGTTGAGATCGGTCATCGCATCGGTCGCCAGCGTGACGTTGTAACCTGACTCATAGGCCTGTCGCGCCGTGGACTCCACGCCGATACTGGTCGCGATCCCGCAGATCACCACCTGGGTGATGCCGCGCTGCTGCAATTCCTCGTGCAGCGCCGTGGCCTGAAACGCGCCCCAGCTCTTTTTGGTGATGGTGATGTCATTCTGCTGCGGCGTCATTGCCGGAACCAGCGTCGCCCAGTCGGCAGGCAGTTCACCGCTGTGACGGGCCTGCTCAGTGCGGCCTGGCGCACCACCGGCCACGTTAACCAGCACAACCGGCAGATTATGCTGGCGGAATGCCGCCGCCAGCGCGGCACAGCGTTCGATCACCGGCTGCGGCTCATGAACCAGTGGCAGCGCCACAATGCCATGCTGCAGGTCGATAACAATCAGCGCCGTTTTTGCATCAAGTGTGGTTACAGCCATATTAAATCCTTAAAGTGAATGGTCAGCGAGTCGCTGCAGTAAAGGGAGAACATCGGTCAGTTGCTGCTGTTCAGCCGGCGTCAGCCGGGCCTCCAGCGTCCGTACCAGCCAGTCGTCACGCATCGCGCGGCTGGAAGCAATCACCGCCAGGCTGGCCGCGGTTGGCAGGTAGCGGGTCTTGCGTCCATCGTGCGGGTCGGGTTCCCCTGTCACCAGATCCGCCGCCAGTAACCCCGCAACGGTGCTGCCCATCGACTGGCTGCGCACGCCTTCCGCCGCGGCCAGCTGCGTCACCGTCATCGCCCCGTCCCGCACCAGATGGCCCAGTACGGCCACCTGTGACCAGGTTAACTCACCGGGTGGGGCCGATTCGCGCAGGCGGCGACTCAGCTTACCCACCAGCATGCGCAGCAGGGCTGCCGATTCAGTCAGATCGCTCATTGCCGGTCTCCATAGCCAGGCGAAAGTATAGAGATACGAAGGTAAACTGTGTAGTTTGCTCAGGTATCAATTTGTAACGTCCGGCCGCTGCAGGTAGTGGATCAGACTGTGAAAACGCAGTGGCGTCGCCAGCGGATTACGGTAGCTGTGTGCCACATCCGCCCTGAACTGGAACGCCTCTCCCGCCACCAGTCGTCGCCAGATATCACCGACGCCCAGCAGCAGCTCGCCCTCAATCACCACCACCTGCTCGACACAGCCCGCTTCATGGGGGGACGACTGGCTCTGCGCGCCCGCTGCCAGCTCAACCGCCAGCAGATCAAAACGCAGCTGCGGATCGTAAGGCAGCAGCGGATGAACCGTCATCTCGGCGTTGGCCTGGCTGAACCCGGCGACCGCGCCAGAGGGAAGCACCCGTCCGTCGATAAAAAAGGAAAAGGGAACGCTGAAACCGGTGGCGATCTTCCACAGCGTGGCCACGGTCGGACTCGATTCGCCGCGCTCAATCTGCCCCAGCATCGCTTTACTGACGCCGGTTCGCTCCGCCGTGAGCGTCAGGCTCCAGCCGTTGGCCTGGCGCAACTGTCTGAGCGCGGCGCTCAGGTGTTGCTGAAAATCTGCCATTTTTTCTCCTGCATTTTTCGTCAATGAGCTGACGTTATGCTGCCAGTGTAGCACTTGTGCGTTATAGCGTATCATGCAATCATGTGCGCTATAACGCACAATACAGATTCACCTTCGCTGAGGGTGAGAGAGAGCGATGATGAAAAGAGTGGAACATCCCCGTTTTACCCTGCCGATGGTGGTTTCCGGCTTTGTCGCCGTGCTGGTGGGCTACAGCAGCAGCGGCGCCATTATTTATCAGATGTTTCAGGCGGCGGGCGCCACACCGGCGCAGATCGGCGGCTGGCTCTCCGTACTGGGCATCGCGATGGGGATCGCCTCGCTGGGATTGTCGCTGCGCTACCGCATGCCGGTGCTGGCCGCCTGGTCAACACCCGGCGCGGCGCTGCTGGCCACCAGCTTTCATGGCATTTCGCTGAACGAGGCTGTGGGCGTCTTTGTGTTCTCCAATCTTCTCATCGTCCTGTGCGGGGTCACCGGACTGTTTGCCCGACTGATGAATCACATTCCCGCTTCGCTGGCGGCGGCGATGCTGGCCGGGATTCTGCTGCGCTTCGGGCTGCAGACCTTTGCCGATTTGCAGACCAACTTTGTGCTCTGCGGCAGCATGTGTCTCGCCTGGCTGCTGGCCCGCCGCTGGCTGGCCCGCTATGCCATTCTGGTCACCCTGCTGATCGGTATCGCCGTCGCGCTGGCGCAGCACGCCATTCACTTTCCGCCGCAGCCCTTAAGCGTAATGCTGCCCGAACCGGTGATGCCGCACTTTACCCTGACCACCCTGCTGGGGATCGGTGTGCCCTATTTCCTGGTCACGATGGCGTCGCAGAACGCTCCTGGTATCGCGACCTTACAGGCGCACGGTTATCGTGCGCCTGTGTCTGCCCTGATGAGCTGGACTGGCCTGACGGCGCTGCTGTTATCACCGTTTGGCGGTTTTTCCGTCTGTGTGGCGGCCATTACCGCGGCGATCTGCATGAGTGATGAGGTCGACCCCGATCCGCAGCAACGCTGGCGCGCGGCGGTGCTGGCGGGAATTTTCTATCTGCTGGCGGGTGCGTCCGGGGCGTTGATCGCCGTGCTGTTCAGCGCCCTGCCAGGAGTACTGATTGAAGCGCTGGCAGGACTGGCTCTGCTTGCCACGCTGGGCGGCAGCCTGCAGCGCGCGCTCGAACAGCCTGCTGAACGCGACAGCGCGCTGATCACTTTTCTGATCACCGCTTCCGGCGTCTCGCTTCTGGGTATCGGTCCGGCCTTCTGGGGCCTTGTGGGCGGCATTGTCGCCCATCTGCTGCTGGTGCGCAGACGCGCCTGAATCTGCTGATCTCACTGAACTGGCGGTTGTTTTTCCGCCAGCCAGTGAAAAAAACGCTGGATTTAGCCCCTTTTCTGCCGTTTGATTTGTCATTGCCCCGCGTAAAATCAACGTAATCGTCGATAACACGCGATTTTCTGCCTCAGACAACGACCGATAAGGGCCCAACAGGTGGCAAAAACTTTTCTGCGCAGCGGTAATTTAGATGCAGTTCTGGCATTAGGTGAAAATGGCCAGCCGGTCTACGCCTCAGCACTGCAAATTCGTGAAACCCTGCGCCTGCGCCGTCAAAGCGCACTGGCAGATTGCCTGGCCATTCCCCAGGCCAACGACCGGGGCGACCGCCTCGACTGGTATGCCCCTTTCAGCGGCCGGGTAAAATCCTGGCTGGGTGCCAGCGATCATGAGCGTCGCGCGGCGCTGCAGCACCTTACCGCCTGCCAGCAGGATATGCAGGATCTCAGTACGCGCGCGCGCGCGGCAGAGAACCCGTCGATGCGCCTGTTTGGCGCGCTGCTGAGCAAAACCCTGCAATTTCCCGACCAGCAGTATGTCTATCTGGTCGATGGCAAACCGGTGATCACGTTCTGGGGCTTTGTCGACGCACAGGCACGCAGCCGCGATGACGCGCTGGCCTGCCTGCGTGACACTCTGGAAGAGAATCTGCCGGTGGCGCTGGTTGAACCGCCACCGGCTGTGTTGCCTGCCGCGCCTGTCGTGGCAGAGCCGGAGACCCTCGCGCCGCCACCGGTTCCGGAACCTGAGATTCTGCCTGAACCGGAACCCCAGCCTGCTGCGCCTGTCGACGCTCAGCCCGTTGCGCCTCTCCCGGCGCGTCGCCGTTTCCGCGTCTGGTATCTGCTCCCACCGGTCGCGATTGCCGCCGCCGTCATGGTGGCGGTGCTGCTGCATCGTCAACCCTCTGAGTCCACCCCGGTGGCAACGGCGAAGCCAGCGGCGACGGTGCCTGCTCCCGCCACGCCGTCAGTCACGGCGAGCCAGCCTCCGGTGGCTGCTGCACCGACCGAGGCCGCCAGCGCGCCCGCGGTGACGACGCCAGCCACCCTTACCCCGCCAGCGGTGACGGCCACGGCTGAAGCGCGCCCCGACACACTGCCGCAGTCAGCGGCCAGCACCACCGAGACCCCGCCTGCCGCCGCGTCTGCTACCCTTGCCAGTGAAGCGACCCCGACGGTACCGGCGAAGCCAGACGATCTGATTGTGACGCCGGATGCGGTGCGTGACGGGCAGGTGCAGGTGATCGATGGCCGCTGGCGGGTCACCATCAACCAGATGCCGACGCCAACCGGTAAGCCACCCGTGATGCGCTTCCAGTTTAAAAATGGTAAAGGCAGCGTGCAGGTCACTCAGGGTAATACCAGCTGTAAAGCCGATGTCAGCGCCGCCATGACCAGCGCCGGTAATCTGGTGATTGAGAGCCGCTACACCGCGAAGTGCCAGAATAATTCGCGCTACCGTATGCCGCTGCTTGTCTGCCACGCCAGCATTGGCGCAGCGCAGTGCGAAGCGCAGTTTGCTGAAGACCGGGTCTTCCCGATGACGATTAAGCGTGAGAGTAAATAACGATGCTGGCTCCCCTGATCGATGACAAACAAAAAATTTCGCTGATTGAAAACAGCGGCGTGCAGTTCCTGGATTTTGGCCTGCAACTCTCAGATACCCCGGCGCGCCGTCAGTTTGTGCGCCAGACGGCCAACGGCCCGCTGCTGCGCCTGAACGTCGATGGCAACAGCGGAAAGTTCCTGCTCTATCCGGAAGATGGCGGCGCTGCCGAAGTGGTGCGCCCGGAATCCGATATCGCGCTGGCGGACTCCCTGACGCTGCTGTCAGCCTGCTGGCTGCCGCTGCCCATGCTGCGCTGTGCCAGCGGACGTCGTTTTATCGGTGGCCCTGAAAACTGGGCGCGCATGCGTCTGGTTGCCCTGCCCGCGCCTGACGCGGCGGGCAATACCCATCGCGTTACGCTTGCCTTTGATACCCGCTGCGTGGCGGAAGAGGATGGCGGCGAGCAACTGGGCCTTACCCCGGCGGATGCGCAGAATGGGGTCACCTTTGCCCTCGCCTGGCACAACTACGAGCTGGGCGACTTTCTCGATCTGACCTGGGTCGATGGCTGGCTGCGCGAATCCTTTACCGACCGCGTCAGCGACCGCCGCGAGCAGGCGATCAAACAAGCGCTGCGTGAATTTGAGTATCAGGCGCACTATCTGAATCTGCTGGAGCTGCTGGGCCAGCAGCTCGACCTCAGCGAGATCCACATTCAGGCCGCCACACTGCAGACCCCGGCGGTCAACGTCGATATCATCCTTGATGTGGGCAACTCCCACACCTGCGGCATCCTGGTGGAAGATCACCCGGAAGAGAGCAACGGCCTGAAGCAGACCTATGAATTGCAGCTGCGCGACCTCTCTCAGCCGCATCAGGTTTACAACGAGCTGTTTGACAGCCGTCTGGAATTTGCCGAAACCCGCTTTGGTAAAGCGAACTTTTCGCTGGAGAGCGGGCGCGAACAGGCGTTTATGTGGCCGTCGCTGACGCGTGTCGGTCGTGAGGCGAGCCGTCTGGCCCTGCAGCGTGCGGGACTGGAAGGCAGCACCGGCCTCTCCAGCCCGCGCCGTTATCTGTGGGATGAGGCGCGCTATCAGCCGGGCTGGCGCTTTAACACGCCAGGCGAGCAGGCGGAACCGCTGGCTTATGGTGCCCCCTTTACCACGCTGCTGAACGATGAAGGCCAGCCGCTGTCGACGCTGGCGCCGGACGATCGTCTGCCGGTCTTTTCACCGCACTACAGCCGCAGTTCGCTGATGACCTTTATGCTCTGTGAGCTGCTGGCTCAGGCGCTGATGCAGATGAACAGCGCGGCTCAGCGTCAGCGTATGCCACAGAGTCACGCGCCGCGTCAGCTGCGCCATGTGATCCTGACGCTGCCGTCCGCGATGCCCAAGCCGGAGCGTGAAATCTTCCGTCGCCGGATGCAGGAGGCGCTGGCGCTGGTCTGGAAAGCCGAAGGCTGGCTCGCGGATGAGGATGACCTGGCGCCGGCCGTCTCCCGTCAGAACCCGAAACCACTGCCGGATGTGCAGATGGAGTGGGATGAAGCCACCTGTGGGCAGATGGTCTGGCTGTTCAATGAGACGCAGGTCAACTTTGCCGGTCGCGCTGAAGACTTTTTCAGCAGCATGGCGCGTCCCGATCGGCCGCGCGATGAGGGCGAACTGCCAGGTAAAAGCCTGCGCATCGCCTCGATTGACATCGGCGGCGGCACCACCGACCTGGCGATTACCCAGTATCGTCTGGATGATGGTCAGGGCAACAACGTTAAAATCACGCCGCGCCTGCTGTTTCGTGAAGGCTTTAAGGTGGCAGGTGATGACATCCTGCTGGATGTGATTCAGCTGTGGATCTTACCGGCGCTGCAGCAGCACCTGCAGAAAGCGGGCCTGACGCTGGCGGAACCGCTGATGAACAAGCTGTTTGGTCACGACAGCCGCATGGACGGTCAGGCCACGCTGCGTCAGCAGGTTACGCTGCAGCTGTTTATTCCGCTGGCGCAGGCGGTGCTGGAACGCTATGAGAACTGGGATCCGCTGGAGAGTCACGCAGAAATCAACGCCCTGTTCGGCGAACTGGTTGAGCAGACGCCTGGCGAGGCGGTGCTCGCCTTTGTTAACGGCGAGATCCAGCGCGAGCTGGGCGTCAACAGCCGCTTTGATCTGCTGCAGGTGCCGCTGGTCGTGAGCCTCGCGCAGCTGCACGGCGAGTTTATGCAGCACCGGATGGCCATCATCCCGGCGCTGCGCTCCATGTGTGAGGTGGTCTCGCTCTACCAGTGCGATGTGCTGCTGCTGACCGGGCGTCCGTCACGCTTCCCTGGCATTCAGGCGCTGGTGCGCCATCTGCAGCCACTGCCGGGCAGCCGCATTCTGTCACTGGAAGGCTATCACACCAGCGACTGGTATCCGTTTAACAAGCATGGCCGCATCGACAACCCGAAATCGACCGCCGCCGTCGGCGCGATGCTCTGCCTGCTGGCGCTGGATCTGCGCCTCAGCAGCTTCTGGTTCCGCGCGGGTGATTTTGAACCTTACTCGACCATCCGCTATCTGGGCATGCTGGATGAAAACCAGGCCCTGACGGATGAGAATCTCTGCTACAGCGACATTGACCTCGACGATCCCGGCTTTGCGCTGGACCGGAAACGCAGTTTCCGCATCCGGGGTAACGTCTGTCTGGGCTTCCGCCAGCTCGATAACGACCGCTGGCCCGCCTCACCGCTTTACAGCCTGACGCTGAACGACCCGACGCTGGCGCGTAAAGTGGCGGGCGAAAGCGTGCTGCGCATCCGCCTGGCGGTCAAAGCCGGCCCCGGTGCGTCCGGCCCGGAAAACCTGGTGCTGAGCGATGCGCAGCTGGATGATGGCACCCGCGTGCCGCTGGAGCAGTTGAGTCTGAAGCTGAATACCCTGTCGGCGACCGGCAACGCCAATGCGCAATACTGGATTGATAGCGGTTCGATCAAGAGGAATTAGGTTTTAATTCAATGACTTAATGTGATTTGTTGTTGAAAAAATACACTACTTTTGACGACAAATCACAACATTGCA
>Ga0157366_1000082_pt1 | contig 54091 bp, 47 predicted proteins | sample AttbisABBM1_FD_113149 | JGI IMG/M metagenome (GOLD analysis project Ga0157366, IMG submission 113149) | Fungus gardens microbial communities from leaf cutter ant in Botucatu, State of São Paulo, Brazil - Atta bisphaerica ABBM1 | ecosystem: Host-associated > Fungi > Mycelium > Unclassified ...
CTTTCCTCCTTCAGAGTCAACCTCTTTTTCAGAAGTTTTTCTCCGGCGGCTCAGTCTCCTGAACCTTCAACCCGTTTCCCGTTGCCGGTGTGCCGTGTCGATGGAGGCGCATTATAGGGAGTTCGCGCGGGCTGACAAGCGTTTATTGCGAAAAGATTACTGTTCGAAGTAATTTTCACCAAATCGCGCTATTTCGCTACGATTTGCCTGGTAACTGTGCAAATTCATGGGCAAAACGGCTCACCTGTTGCCAGTCCGTGTATTCCACTTCTTTCGTTGCATCGGTTTCACCGCCGGTCATACGCATAATCAGCTGAATCATCACGCGGTCAAACCAGCGATAGCGGGGATAATAGAGCGCCCCTGCGAATACGGCACAGCAGTCAGGCTGCCATGGAGACTGCAATAAGAACTTCCGGGTATAGGCATTCGTCTCAGGAGAACGCTTCTCAGGTTTGCGTGCCGTGAGGTTTACCGAAAAGAAACCGCTGGTACGCTGCTGCAGCGCAGGGAGATGTTGCTTAACGAAGGTCTCGACGACCGGCTGAAAATGGCCATAGCGGATCGAGGCGCCAATCAGTACGCGATCATACTGTGTCCAGTCAGGCACAGCGGCATCCTGGATGTTCAGCACATCACACGGCTGCTGCTGCCGGATGGTCTCCGCAAGAGCGGAAGCAATCTTCTGCGTTTGCCCGTCGCGGGTGGAATAGAGAATCAGCGCTTTCATGTCAGCATCCTTATTAATTATTCACGCCAGAAAGTAGGCGTAAACAGCACCAGCAAGGTGAAAACCTCGAGACGCCCGAACAACATGGTAGAGATAAGTATCCATTTCGCCACATCATTCATAGACGTGAAGTTGTCTGCCACGACGCCTAAGCCCGGCCCGAGGTTATTCAGCGTCGCGGCAACGGCAGCAAAAGCGGAGAAGTCATCGACGCCCGTGGCGATGATCGCCAGCATGCTCACCAGGAACACCAGCGCATAGGCCGAGAAGAATCCCCATACGGCTTCCAGGATACGCTCCGGCAGCGCACGATTGCCCAGCTTAATGGTGTACACCGCATTCGGGTGAACCAGACGCTTAAGCTCGCGGTTACCCTGTTTGCACAACAGCAGAATGCGGATCACCTTCAGGCCACCCCCGGTCGAACCGGCACAGCCACCAATGAAAGCTGAGCACAACAGCAGAACCGGCAGGAACAGCGGCCAGCGAGCGATACTGTCGGTCGTGAAACCCGCCGTCGTCGCCATGGACACCAACTGGAAAAAGGCCTGGTTCAGGGTCTGCCAGCCGCTGGCATAGACATTGTGGAACCAGAGCACCACCGTACAGATCAGAACCAGCGTCAGCTGAACGCCGATAAACATGCGGAACTCCGGGTCCCGCCAGTACACGCGCAGGTTACGTCCGCTTAGCATGGAAAAGTGCAGGCCGTAGTTACAGCCGGAGATCAGCAGGAAGACCGCCACGATAGTATTGATGGTGCTGCTGTTAAAGTAGCCGATGCTGGCATCATGAGTTGAGAAGCCGCCAATGGCGATGGTCGAAAAGCTGTGGCCGATAGCATCGAACGCCGGCATGCCCGCCAGCCAGAGTGCCAGCGCACAGGCTACGGTCAGCAGAACATAGATCAACCAGAGTGTCTTGGCCGTCTCGGCGATGCGTGGGCGCATTTTATTGTCTTTCAGCGGTCCCGGCATTTCAGCGCGATAGAGCTGCATGCCCCCGACGCCCAGAATCGGCAGGATGGCTACCGCTAACACGATGATCCCCATCCCGCCCAGCCACTGCAGCATCTGCCGGTAGAAGAGGATGGCCTTAGGCAGTGAGTCCAGCCCCACCAGCGTAGTGGCTCCGGTGGTTGTCAGGCCCGAGAAAGATTCAAAGAACGCATCCGTGACGGAAAGATGCGGCTGCTCCGCAAAGATAAAGGGCATGGCCCCTACGCTGCCCAGCACCGTCCAGAACAGGACGACGATCAGAAACCCTTCGCGGGGTTTGAGTTCGGTTTTCTTTTTACGGTTCGGCCACCACAGCAGCGAGCCGATCACCAGCGCCATCATAAATGTCTGGCTGAACGCCCGTCCCGCGCCATCGCGATAAATTAATGCGACGAGGCCGGGCAGAATCATTGTCACTGAAAAAAGAATTACCAGCAGACCGACGATGCGGGTAATGGCGCGAAAGTGCATTCAGCCGTTCCTTTAAATAAGAGAGATGAACATCATGGTGTGAGCGGGATCAGCGACAACGCGCCCCGGCTAAAGTCTGACAGATTTTTTTTGAACCCCTCGATCTGTCCGTAAGGCAATGCCAGCGTCAGCGCAATACGATCCTGATAGTGGCTGTCGGTCACCTTACCTTCAAAACGCTGCACCAGCCGTTCGATATCGCTGAGCTGTGCATAGTCGCATTGCAGCGTGAAAACCATCATCGGCACTTTGCGCTGTCGCGGTAACTGCTTCAGTCCCTGCTGGACGCCACCGCCATACGCCTTCACCAGGCCACCGGTGCCCAGCATGATGCCGCCGTAATAGCGCACCACCACAGCGGTCACCTCGCCAATACCGGCACCCATCAGCTGCGCCAGCATCGGTTTCCCGGCGGTGCCCGACGGCTCACCATCATCCGAAAAACCGAGCTGCTGAGAGTCATCCGGCGCGCCCGCCACCCAGGCCCAGCAGTGATGCCGGGCAGCAGGATGCTCGCTTTTCACCTGCTGGACAAAGGCGCGTGCGGCCTCTGTCCCCTCGGTGTGCGCCAGCAGCGTAATAAAGCGACTCTTTTTGATGGTTTCCTCGCTGATGCTCACGGCCAGCGCGGGAATATCAAAAGCGTCCATCAGGCCAGATGCAGATCGCGGGTCATGTTTTCAACGCGGTTTGGATGGATTACCACGTTATCTTCGATGCGAATGCCGCCATAAGGCCGAAGCGCATCAATCGCCTGCCAGTTAAAGTGCTGACTGAAACGGCCCTGACGCAGCGGCGCCAGTAACGAGTCGATAATATAGAAGCCCGGCTCGATGGTTAAGACCATGCCGGGTTGCAGCACGCGGGTGCAGCGAAGGTAAGGATACTGCGCAGGCGCGGCGAGATGGGTGCCCTGCTCATCCTGCATAAACCCGGCAACGTCATGCACCTGCAAGCCCAGCGGATGCCCCAGACCGTGTGGCATAAATGGCCCGGTCAGATCTTCAGCCACCAGCGCCTCTTCGCTGATTCCCTGCACCAGCTCAAACTTCAGCAACATCTTCGCAATACGCTGGTGCATCTGAAGATGATAATCGGTGTAGCGCACACCCGGTTTCAGCGTGGCGATTAAAGCCAGCTCCTCGGCGTTCATCGCCTCCACCATTCTGGCATAGAGCGAGCTGCTCTGCGCCGCATAGCTGCGGGTCAGATCGGCGGCGTAGCCCAGATATTCGGCCCCCGCATCAATCAGCAAGCTGTGACGTTTCGCCGGTGGCTGATGATCCAGGTGGGTGTAGTGCAGCACCGCCGCGTGTTCATTCAGCGCAATGATATTGCCGTACGGCACATCGGTATCACGATGGCCGGTCGCGGTCAGGTAAGCCTGATTGATGTCAAATTCGCTCAGGCTCGCAGAGAACGCCTCTTTGGCCGCGCGATGCCCCGCAACCGCCAGCTTCTGCGCCTGGCGCAGACAGGCCAGTTCATAGTCGGTTTTGATGCTGCGATGGTAGTGCAGAAAGTCGATGACCGCTTTAGGGTTGATGTTGTCTGAGGAGATTCCGAGCTGCGCCGCGCGTGCATTAACCGGCCCGATATAGGCGACATTATCACGCTGTGCAGGCAGCAGCTGCGCAATCTCATCGGCGTTTTTCAGGCCGATAACCTCGACATCTCCGGTCCAGAAACTGTCCGGCAGCGGTTCAACGTTATGCCAGTAATCCACCGGAGAGTAGAACCACAGTTTCGGTTTGTTCACGCCATCGATCCAGAGCCAGCAGTTAGGCACCTGCGTGACCGGCACCCAGGCTTTGAACTGCGGATTCACCTTAAACGGATAGGTGTGGTCATCCAGAAACACCGTCAGCAACTCACCGGAATGGATCAGCATCGCATCCAGTTTATTGTGTGCCAGCACCTGCTGCGCCCGTTGCTGCAACGTGGCGATGTGCGCGTGATACAAGGTCTTCAGTGAATCCATAGCCGTCTCTCCCGTGTCGCGAAATGGCCGCAGTTTAGCATACCCCTTGCTCAGATGCCGAAGCCGGCGTGGCTGTGATCTTGTTAGCAAATAAGCAAAGAGCGGTTTGCAAAAAATTAACATCACTCCCACACTCACGATCATCTGGTATGACCAGATCACCTTTCGCGGTTTCAGGAGACGCACATGCTCTACCAAGGCGCTAACCTTACCCTTCACTGGCTGGACGATGGCATCGCCGAGCTGGTTTTTGATGCCAAAGGCTCAGTCAACAAGCTGGATACGCAAACGGTCGCCAGTCTGGGCGAGGCCATTGCGGTCCTGGAACAGCAGCCAGCACTGCGCGGCCTGCTGCTGAGCTCCGCTAAACCCGCCTTTATCGTGGGTGCGGACATTACCGAGTTCCTTTCCCTGTTTGATGCTCCCACCGAAAAGCTGAGCCGGTGGCTGAGTTACGCCAACAGCATCTTCAACCGTCTGGAAGATTTGCCCGTGCCCACCCTGGCAGCCATTGATGGTTATGCGCTGGGTGGCGGATGTGAGTGCGTCCTGGCGACCGACCTGCGCATCGCCACTGCGGATGCCCGCATCGGCCTGCCGGAAACCAGACTCGGCATCATGCCAGGCTTTGGCGGCAGCGTAAGGTTGCCCCGCCTGCTGGGAGCCGACAGCGCGCTGGAAATTATTGCCGCCGGTAAAGATGTGGATGGCAATGCCGCGCTGAAACTGGGCCTGGTCGATGCGGTGGTTGCCCGTGACAAACTGCGCGAAGCGGGCATCACCATGCTCAGAGCGGCCGCCGAAGAGGGCAGCTGGCAGGCGCGCCGTGTGCCTAAACTGGCCCCGCTGAAGCTCAGTCCGATCGAGGCGGCGATGAGTTTTACCATTGCGAAGGGCATGGTGATGCAGACCGCAGGAAAACATTACCCCGCTCCGCTGATGGCGGTAAAAACCATTGAGGCCGCGGCCAGTCTCGGTCGTGATGATGCGCTGAAGCTTGAAACGGCTGCATTTGTGCCGCTGGCGCAGTCTGACGAAGCGCGCGCTCTGGTCGGCATCTTCCTCAACGATCAGTACGTTAAAGGGCTGGCAAAAAAACGCGCCAGCGAAAGCGGCGCACCTGCTCAGGCGGCAGTGCTGGGCGCAGGCATCATGGGCGGTGGCATCAGCTACCAGTCTGCCTGGAAAGGCGTGCCGGTCAGAATGAAAGATATCAATCCACAGGCGCTGACGCTGGGGATGAATGAAGCCAGCAAGCTGCTTAACACCCAGCTGGCGCGCGGAAAAATTGACGGTAACAGGCTGGCCAGCGTCATCGCCACCATCCAGCCCACGCTGGATTACGCCGGTTTTGAACTGGCCGACGTGGTGGTGGAAGCGGTAGTCGAGAACCCGCAGATCAAGGCTAAAGTGCTGGCTGAAACAGAGCGGCACCTGCGTGACGATGCCGTTCTGGCCTCGAATACTTCGACCATTCCTATCAGCCAGCTGGCGCAGGCGTTGCAGCGCCCGGAAAACTTCTGTGGCATGCACTTCTTTAACCCGGTGCCGCGTATGCCGCTGGTCGAAGTGATCCGGGGCGAGAAAACCAGTGAAGCGACCCTTGGCAAAGTGGTGGCCTGGGCCAGCAAAATGGGCAAAACCCCTATCGTGGTCAACGACTGCCCCGGCTTCTTTGTTAACCGGGTGCTGTTCCCCTACTTCGCCGCTTTCAGCCTGCTCCTGCGCGATGGCGCAGATTTCCGCCAGATAGATAAGGTCATGGAAAAACAGTTTGGCTGGCCGATGGGGCCGTCATGGCTGCTGGATGTCGTGGGCATCGATACGGCGCACCATGCGCAAAGCGTGATGGCTGACGGGTTCCCGGACCGTATGAAGCATGACTATCGCGACGCAATCGATCTGCTGTTTGAGGCTGGTCGCTTTGGCCAGAAAAATGGCAAAGGCTTCTGGCGCTGGGAAGAAGATAAAAAGGGCAAGCCAAAAAAAGTGGCCGATGCCGATGTCGATACGCTGCTGCAGCAGGCCTGTCAGCCCGCGCGAATCTTCAGCGATGAAGAGATTCTGAACCGCATGATGCTGCCGATGCTGAACGAAGTGGTGCGCTGCCTGGAAGAGAAGATTATCGCCGCACCGGCTGAAGCCGATATGGCGCTGGTGTATGGCCTCGGCTTCCCGCCTTTCCGTGGCGGGGCTTTCCGCTATCTCGATACTCTGGGTAACAGCAACGTGGTGGATCAGGCCCGGCGTTATAGCGGCCTCGGTGGCCTGTATGCCCTGCCTGCCCTGCTGCTGCAGAAAGCCCATCAGCATGAAAGCTGGTATCCCGCCGCCAAACCGATTGATGAAGCCGCGCTGAAAAGCGCCTGAGGGCAAGAAGATGGAAAATGTGGTGATTATTGATGCCGTGCGCACGCCAATGGGCCGGTCAAAAGGCGGTGCCTTCCGTCATGTGCGCGCCGAAGATCTCTCTGCGCATCTGATGCGTGAACTGCTGAGCCGCAACCCGACCGTGAACCCGGCAGAGCTGGATGACATTCTCTGGGGCTGCGTGCAGCAGACGCTGGAGCAGGGATTTAATATCGCACGTAACGCTGCCCTGCTGGCCGAAATTCCCCACACGGTGCCAGCCAGCACCGTCAACCGGCTGTGCGGCTCTTCCATGCAGGCGCTGCACGATGCCGCCCGCGCCATTATGGTCGGTGATGCCCGGAGCTGTCTGATCGGCGGCGTGGAGCATATGGGGCATGTGCCGATGAACCACGGCGTCGACTTTCATCCCGGGCTTAGCCGGACGGTTGCCAAAGCCGCAGGGATGATGGGCCTGACGGCAGAAATGCTGGCGCGGATGCATCATATCAGCCGTGAGCAGCAGGATGCGTTTGCCCTGCGTTCGCACCAGCGGGCCTGGCAGGCCACCCGGCGCGGCGACTTTGCGACAGAGATTGTCGCCACCTATGGTCATGACAGCGACGGCATCCTCAAACGTTATGATTTCGATGAAGTGATCCGTGAAGAGACCAGCGCCGAAGGCCTGGCGGCGCTGAAACCGGCTTTCGATCCGGTGAATGGCACCGTGACGGCGGGCTCCTCGTCAGCGTTGTCAGATGGCGCAGCCGCCATGCTGGTGATGAGCGAATCACGCGCCCGCGAGCTGGGACTGACGCCGCGCGCCCGCATCCGCAGCATGGCCGTGGTGGGCTGCGATCCTTCAATCATGGGCTATGGGCCGGTTCCGGCCAGTAAGCTGGCGTTAAAACGGGCGGGACTGAGCGTCAGCGATATCGACGTCTTTGAGCTGAACGAAGCCTTTGCTGCGCAGACACTGCCGTGCATCAAAGATTTAGGGTTGCTGGAGCAGCTGGATGAAAAGGTCAATCTGAATGGCGGCGCGATTGCGTTAGGCCATCCGCTGGGCTGTTCCGGCGCGCGCATCAGTACCACGCTGCTGAACATTATGGAACGACGCGATGCCAGCCTGGGTCTTGCCACCATGTGTATCGGGCTAGGCCAGGGGATCGCAACCGTATTCGAGCGTCTGTAATACGTTGCGTTTATTTTGTCAGATTTACCCGCCGTTACCGGCGGGTTTTTTCTGTCTGCTGCCGGCGATCAGATAAAGGCAAACGCATCGCCATACATCTGTGACTCGACTGCGCCACGCTCGGCACAGAAACGGTCGCGGGCAATCTTCGCCATCTCAAAGCGTCCGGCGATGTAGATCTCATGTTCGCTCAGCGTGCTGAAATCCTGCATCACCGCGGTCAGTACCGTACCGGAACGTCCCTGCCAGCCCGCTTCAGGCTGTTCAACAACCGGGATCACTTTCAGGTTCGGGTGCTTCACCGCCAGCGCATTCAGCTCGTCCAGATCGTACAGATGCTTAAGCTCACGTCCGCCCCAGTAAATGGCGATATCGCGCTCCGGCTGTTCCGCCAGCGCGGTGAGCAGAATTGAACGGGCGTAGGAGAAGCCGGTGCCACCTGCAATCAGGATCAGCGGCTTACTGCTCTCTTCGCGCAGCCAGGCGTCACCGTGCGGCATATCGACGGTGATCTGACGATCGTTGCGGATCCGATCCATCACCGCCATCGCATAGAGGTTGAGATCGGACGCGCCGATATGCAGCTCAATAATATCTTTTTCCATCGGCGTTGAGGCCAGTGAGAACGGACGCTTATCACGCTCATCCATCACGACCATCAGATACTGCCCCGCGCGAAAACTGAATTCCGCTTCAGGGATCAGGCGAACGCGATAGACCGTGTCGGTAATCGCCTCAACCGAAGTTACTTTACAGCTTAACGTTGTCATGCGTTCCCTCTGTCGGGTCGTCTTTATGGTTGTGCTCGCCATCAACGCTGTGGCGGCTGATCAAGAATACCTAGCTCATCCCAGATAGCATCAATGCGCGCCGTGACCGCAGGATCTTTAACAATGGGCGTACCCCATTCACGCTGCGTTTCACCTGGCCACTTATTGGTTGCATCAAGCCCCATCTTCGACCCCAGCCCGGAAACCGGCGAGGCGAAATCGAGATAGTCGATAGGGGTATTTTCGACTAATACCGTATCACGGGCCGGATCCATTCGCGTTGTGATCGCCCAGATCACGTCATTCCAGTCGCGCGCATTAACATCATCGTCACACACAATAACAAATTTGGTGTACATGAACTGCCGCAAAAATGACCAGACGCCAAACATGACACGTTTGGCATGCCCTGCGTACTGCTTTTTAATCGTCACAACCGCCAGCCGGTAGGAGCAACCTTCAGGCGGCAGGTAGAAGTCCACGATCTCCGGGAACTGCTTAATCAGAATCGGTACCAGAACTTCATTCAGCGCCACGCCCAGTACGGCGGGTTCATCCGGCGGACGCCCGGTATAGGTGGAGTGATAGATCGGCTGACGACGCTGCGTGATATGCGTCACGGTAAATACCGGGAAGCTATCCACTTCATTGTAGTAGCCGGTGTGGTCGCCGTAGGGGCCTTCTGGCGCCATATCGCCCGCTTCGATATACCCTTCCAGCACGATTTCCGCACTGGCCGGCACTTCGAGATCGTTCGACAGGCACTTCACCACTTCCGTTTTGTTGCCGCGCAGCAGACCGGCAAACGCATATTCTGACAGCGTGTCAGGCACCGGCGTCACCGCGCCGAGGATGGTGGCAGGATCGGCGCCCAGCGCGACCGAAACCGGAAAACGTTCACCCGGATGCGCTTTCGTCCACTCCTGAAAATCAAGCGCGCCGCCACGGTGCGACAGCCAGCGCATGATCAGACGATTTTTACCGATCACCTGCTGACGGTAAATACCGAGATTCTGGCGCTCTTTGTGGGGGCCACGCGTGACGGTCAGTCCCCAGGTAATCAGCGGTGCGGCATCGCCTGGCCAGCACTTCATGACCGGAATACGCGTCAGATCGACCTCATCACCGCTGAACACCTCTTCCTGACAGGGCGCATTACGCAGCCGTTTGGTCGGCATGTTCAGCACCTGCTTAAACTGCGGCATTTTATCGAACAGGTCGCGGAAGCCTTTTGGCGGCTCAGGCTCTTTCAGGAAGGCCAGCAGCTTACCCACTTCACGCAGGGCGCTCACCTCCTCCTGCCCCATGCCCATGGCCACGCGCTTAGGCGTGCCGAACAGGTTGCACAGCACCGGCATATCGTACCCTTTCGGGTTTTCAAACAGCAGGGCGGGGCCACCGGCACGCAGCGTGCGATCGGCAATCTCCGTCATTTCCAGTTCGGGATCGATGGACTGGGTAATGCGCTTTAGCTCACCGCGCTGTTCAAGCAGCGCGAGGAAGTCTCTCAAATCGTGGTATTTCATGCGGCTTTAACATTCCGGCCAGAGTGAATCGGCCATTATAGGTCTGATTACGCGGAGTTGCTGAGGTTTATACCGCAGCCTCATACGCACTGAAAGGGAACCAGCGGCTGCAGTGCGCGGGTATCGTGCATTCCCTGAATCGGGTCACCGTGACGAAACAGCTTAAAGTCCTCGTTTCGCACGCTGTGATAGCGCAGCTGGTTGTCATGCAGGTGCAGAAAACTGCCTTCACGCAGGGCAATCACCGACTCCGTCGGATTGACCGCGCAGAACTCCGCCAGACGCTCATCGCGGGTTTCGCCCATATGGCCGCTGACGCTGGCATCAAGATAGTGGGGATTGATCTGCACCGGGAAGAGTCCCAGCGCGGGCAGCACTACACTGCTGCGCACCGGCATATCGTTGGTGGTGCGGATGGAGGGCGTCGCCACATTGCAGCCCGCGCTCCAGCCGAGATAAGGCACCTGTCGCTCACGTACCGCACGCTGGATCGGGACGATGAGATCCTGCTCATGCAGCATCTGGTTCAGAAACCAGGTGTTGCCGCCGCTGACCAGAATAAGTTCTGCCTGTGCAATCGCCTCAGCCGGTGAGGCAAAGGATTGAACCAGCCTGACCGGGATGCCCAGAGAGGCCGTGAGTTCGGCGGCGCGCTGCTGCTGATCGCCCCGGATTATCGCGTAGGGGATCAGGACCGCCGAGCGGATAGCGCGTCGGGCGATCATCGCGTGCAGCTGCGGCTGCGCATAACCCAGCAGCGGCGCATCGTCCGCCAGCCTGCCATTGCTCAACAGAAAGAGTTCCATCAGACGTTCCTTTTGCAGGGTGAAGGTTATCGAGTCTGATACAGAGCCCTGGTGCACGTCAATTTCCCGTTACCGTTTCTGCCTGCCTCCGGCCTGCTAAGAAAAGTCTCAATTTATTTTCTCTGCGGGCCGCTTTACCCTGCCCCTGCGCTATAACTCTGGCAACAGGTTTGCTATTCTTAGCGTCCATTCAATGGGAGCCGTTATGGAAGCCTGGTACTTACTCTATTGCAAACGTGGACAGCTATTGCGCGCGAAGGAGCATCTCGAGCGGCAGGAGGTGCATTGCCTCAGCCCGATGATCGCTCTGGAAAAGATCGTGCGCGGTAAACGCACCACGGTGAGTGAGCCGCTGTTCCCTAACTACCTGTTCATCGAATTCGATCCTGAAGAGATTCACACCACCACCATCAGCAGCACCCGCGGTGTCAGTCACTTTGTCCGCTTCGGCTCCACCCCGGCAACCGTGCCGTCGGCGGTCATCGAAGCGCTGGAAACCGACGTCCCGCAAATCCTGCTCGATCCTGAAACGCCACAGAGCGGCGATGAGGTTGTCATCACCGAAGGAACGTTTGAAGGGCTGCGCGCCATTTTTGCCGAGCCGGATGGTGAAACACGCTCGATCCTGTTGCTGAATCTCCTCAACAAGCAGGTGATGCGCAGCGTCGATAACAAGCAGTTCCGCAAGCTTTAAGCCAGTCTGAACAGCGTCCGCGCATTATGATCGATGCGGGCCGCCAGTGCCTCCGCACTCTCACCTCGCCATGTCGCCACCTGACTGACAATATGCGGTAAAAAGCAGGGTTCGTTGCGGCGCGAAGGCGGACGCGGACGCATGTCGCGCGGCAACAGGTAGGGCGCATCCGTTTCCAGCAGCAGGCGTTCGGCCGGGATCAGCGGCAGCAGCTCGCGCAGTTCCAGACCCCGACGCTCATCGCAGACCCAGCCCGTAATGCCCACAGATAACCCCATTTCCAGACAGGCTTCCAGTTCGTCGCGCGTGCCGGTAAAGCAGTGGATCACCGCACCCGGCAGTTTTGGCAGCCAGGGGGCAAGCACCGCAGCGAAACGCGCATGGGCTTCACGGCAGTGCAGGAACACCGGCATATTGAGTTCTGCGGCCAGCGCCAGCTGTGCGTCAAATGCATACTCCTGCTGCTCATGGGCCGAGAGGTTGCGATTAAAATCGAGTCCGCACTCACCAATGGCGACCACTTCCGGTTTTTCCGCCAGCCGGCGCAGGGTGCTGGCGATCTCCAGCGACCATTCGCTGGCATGATGAGGGTGAACGCCCGCGGTAGACCAGCAAAAGCCGGGCTGGCCTTCAGCCAGTCGCTGAGCCTGCTGGCTCTCCAGCGCGTTGGTGCCGGTAATAAGCATGCCGGTGACGCCCGCATCACGCGCGCGTTTAACCACCTTTTGCCGGTCGGAGGCGAATTGCGTGCTGGTCAGGTTTACACCGATATCAAACATAATTTTTCCCACAGTTTGTAAAAAAAAACCGCCCGGAGGGGCGGTCTGGATGGCTCGCTTCCCGCCTGTGCGGGTCATACGGTCAGCGTCAGGCGTCGGTATGTTTATCCTCATCCTGTGACCAGCGGCCTTTACCCACATAGTAACGGGAAAAGAATACGCCGACTTCAAACAGGCAGTACATCGGAATAGCGAGCAAAGTTTGGGAAAAAACGTCCGGAGGTGTGAGCAGCATCCCGACTACGAAAGCGCCCACCAGAATATAGGGACGTTTCTTTTTCAGATCTTCCGGGCTGGTGATACCGGTCCAGCAGAGCAACACGATCGCCACCGGCACCTCAAACGCCACCCCAAAGGCCATGAAGAGAGTCATGACGAAATCGAGGTATTTGGCGATATCCGTTGCGACCGTCACGCCGATGGGCGCGGTCTTGGTGAAAAAGCCAAATGCCAGCGGGAAAACGACGAAGTAAGCAAAGGCCACACCGAAGTAGAACAGGAAGGTGCTGGAAAAGAGCAGCGGCATCACCAGCCTGCGCTCATGCCGGTAGAGCGCCGGGGCGACAAATGCCCAGACCTGATAGAGGATCACCGGCACCGCGAGAAACACTGACACGATGATGGTCAGCTTTATCGGGGTAAAGAACGGCGAGGCGACATCGGTTGCAATCATGCTGGAGCCCACCGGCATCTGACTGATCAGCGGTGATGCGACCAGCTGGTAGATGTCGTTGGCGAAATAGACCAGTACCAGGAAAATGACCAGTACGGCGATGATGCAGTTCAGTAATCGCTTACGCAGCTCAATCAGATGGCTGATGAGCGGTTGGGTATCTTCAACGGCCATTATCGTTCATCACCTGCAGAAGAGGAGGTCGCGGAAGGACGCGCAGACTCTGATGACCTGGCGGCGTCGCCAGCGGGTGCCTGTGCCGGTGCGCTGGCCACAGCAGCAGGCGCAGCAGAGGATGGCGCAGCAGAGGATGGCGCAGCAGAGGGTCGCTGTGCGGCCGCGGCCGGTGCGGGTTGCACCGCGGCATCGGCACCCGCTACCGCAGACGGTGCCTGTGCCGGTGCGCTGGACTGATGCTCTGCTGAGGCTGGCGTCGCGGCGGTTTCCGTCGCAGCAGGCTCAGGGGCATACCGGTGCTGTGCTGAGTGGATGGTGTTCGCTTCGTCTTCCTCTTTTTCAATGTCGATGCTCTGACTGACCGAGCGCTTCATTGAATCTGCCGTTTTACGCAGCTCTTCCATCGACTCCTTCAGCTCAGGGGAGAGCGTGCCACGGCCCGCCTCTTCCACCTTTTTCAGGCTCTCCTGCAACTCCTGCAGTTTGAGTTCCTGCGCCAGTTCATGTTGTACATTGGCTGCCAGCGAACGAATCGCCCTGATCCAGCCGACCACGGTTTTCACCGCAACCGGTAATCGTTGCGGGCCGAGTACAATCAGCCCGATCACGAACACCAATACCAGTTCACTAAAACCAATATCGAACACGGTTTACACCTGCTTGTCGTTCTTGGCTTCTTCTTTGTTAGCCGAAGTTTGCTGTTTGTCCGCCAGCGTTTTGGCAGCGAAGTCAGCGTCCTGCTCTTTCGGTTGATCCTTTTTGTCGTCCTCATCACTCATGGCTTTTTTAAAGCCACGAATCGAAGAACCTAAATCCGAACCCAGATTACGTAATTTATTGGTACCGAACAGAAGTACAACAATCACGGCAATAATTAACAGTTGCCAGATACTGATACCGCCCATGAGATAGCCTCTAATATTCTGTGAAAACGATAAGGTAATGCAGGACAGAGTGCCCTTTTTAGCCGGGCTTTAGCCAGCGACATTACCTTTTTTTAAACAGACGTGACAATCAGTTTGTCTTACGCCAGCCGATTAGCCATGAAACGATTCCTGCTGCCATCAGAACCGCCGGAAAGAGATCCCAGTCCGGTCGGGTGAGCAGAACTGCCGTTCCGCTTAGCAGCAGCGTGGCACCGACGCCAAACAGATAACGCGCCTGATGATGACGGACGCGCTGCGCATTGAGATCGCCCACTAATTTATCGACGCTGTGCCGTAAAAGCTTGTGCTGGCGCATGCTGTCGTAAAAGAGTTCTGGCAGCTCCGGGAGCTTTTCAGCCCAGAACGGCGCTTTCTCTTTGACCGCACGGATAATGGCGGGAATACCCACCTGATCCTTGATCCACTCTTCCAGGAAGGGTTTGGCCGTTTTCCACAGGTCGAGCTGTGGGTAGAGCTGACGGCCAATGCCTTCCACATAAAGCAGCGTTTTTTGCAGCAGCACCAGCTGCGGCTGCACTTCCATATTAAAGCGACGCGCGGTGTTGAACAGGTTCAGCAGCACATGCCCGAACGAGATCTCAGCCAGCGGCTTTTCAAAAATCGGCTCACACACCGTGCGAATCGCAAACTCGAAATCTTCGACGTTGGTATCGGGCGGTACCCAGCCGGAATCAACGTGCAGCTCGGCAACCTTGCGATAGTCACGGTTGAAGAACGCGATAAAGTTTTCCGCCAGATAACGCTTATCTTCTTTGTTCAGCGACCCCACGATGCCGCAGTCGATACCGATATATTGCGGATCTTCCGGGTGTTCATAGCTGACAAAAATATTGCCCGGATGCATATCTGCGTGGAAGAAGCTGTCGCGGAAGACCTGGGTAAAGAAGACCTGGACACCGCGTTCGGCCAGCAGCTTCATGTTCACGCCGTGGCGCTCCAGCGTCGCAACGTCGGAAATCGGGATACCGTAAATGCGCTCCATCACCATCATGGTTTCGCTGCAATAGTCGGAATAGACTTCCGGCACATAGAGCATACGGCTCTCTTCAAAATTGCGGCGTAACTGAATGGCGTTAGCGGCTTCGCGTAACAGGTTCAGCTCATCAAGCAGGGTTTTCTCATAATCGCGCACCACTTCGACCGGACGCAGACGACGGCCATCCGGCAGCAGACGCGGAACCCAGCGCGCCAGGCGATAGATCAGCTTCATATCCGCTTTGATCACCGGCAAAATGTCGGGGCGGATCACTTTGATCACCACTTTTTTGCCGTTAGATTTCAGCGTGGCGGTGTGAACCTGGGCAATCGACGCAGACGCCAGCGGCTTAATGTCAAAATCATCAAACCAGGTCTCGATGGGTGCGCCCATTGAGGCTTCAATCTGTGCTTTCGCTTTGACGCCATCGAAGGGCGCCACACGGTCCTGCAGGATCGCCAGCTGATCGGCGATCAGCGGCGGGAAGAGATCCCGGCGCGTTGACAGCATCTGACCAAACTTGATCCAGACCGGCCCCAGTTGCTCCATCGCCATACGCATACGCGCACCGGTCGGTTCATGCTGGTGCAGATTGGGGATCCAGAAAATTGAGCGACGCCACAGGCGGAACAGGAAAGTGAGACGTGTCTGCGGGATCAGTTCATCAAGGCCATAGGTCAGAAACACCTTCATGATCAGATATAAGCGGCGGATCTCTCCTAAACTCATTTTGCCTCCAGCTGCGCCAGACGCGCATCAAGCGCCTCAAGCGAACGTTCCATCGCGTCGACCTCCTCAGAAAACCAGGCCAGTTCCAGTGAGCCAGGCGCAACACGCCACTCTTCGGTCATGGCCTGTCCGAGATATCCCTGACGACGCGCTGCTTCACCTTTGAAAAAGCGGAAAGCCTGCTGTGCCCGCTGACTGATGCCCTGCGCGGCGATGTCGCCCACCCAGGGAGCAAGATATTCCGCCGGATCCAGCTCAGCCAGATCCATCAGCGCCGAGAACTGCTGCACCACCTGCAGATCGCCCTCTACCTGCAGTTCACCGCTGCGAATCAGCGGCGTCAGCTGCTGGCGATCGCGCAGCTTTGGCAGACTTTTCAGCGAGGTGATCACCGTGCAGTCGCTGCGGTCCTGCCAGTCAGCTAACACGTCCAGCTGCTGTTCACTGAACACCAGCACCAGGGGAGACGAGAACTCATTCAGGCGCAGTGTCAGGACTTTGCCATTCAGACGTTGCCGCGCCGGCTTAAGGCCGCGATCGCGGTACAGAATACGGTTCAGCGCCGTCTCCATGCCCGCCGTAATCAAAGGAGTCAGGTTCATCACCATCTCACTCAGAACTTAAATCCACGATGCAGCGCCACGATGCCGCCAGTCATGTTGGAGTAAGTGGTATTTTCAAAGCCGACATCGTTCATCATCGCCTTCAGGGTCTCCTGATCGGGATGCATACGGATCGATTCGGCGAGATAGCGGTAGCTCTCAGCATCCTGCGCCACCAGCTGGCCGATACGCGGCAGAATGTGGAACGAGTAGGCGTCATACGCTTTGCTCAGCGGGTCCAGCACTGGCTTAGAGAACTCCAGCACCAGCAGGCGTCCGCCCGGCTTAAGCACCCGGAACATGGAGGCCAGCGCCTTCTCTTTTTCCGTGACGTTGCGCAGACCAAAGGAGATGGTGATGCAGTCGAAGTAGTTATCAGGGAAAGGCAGAGCTTCTGCGTTGGCCTGCACATAACTGACGTTGCCCACCACACCCTGATTGCGCAGCTTTTCGCGGCCCATCTTCAGCATGGCACTGTTGATATCCGCCAGTACCACCTGACCGGTGTCACCCACCAGACGAGAGAATTTTGCCGTCAGATCGCCGGTGCCTCCCGCCAGATCCAACACACGCTGACCGCGGCGAACACCGCTGCTGTCGATGGTAAAGCGCTTCCAGATACGATGGACGCCAAAGGACATCAAATCGTTCATCAGGTCATATTTTGCCGCTACGGAGTGAAACACATCCGCGACTTTGTCAGCTTTTTCGCTTTTGGCGACCGTCTGAAAGCCAAAATGGGTGGTTTCCTGCTGTGATTCATCTGCCATCGGTTTTACCTGCTCCACAAACAATACTTTCCGAAGTGTATCAGAGTCACGGAAGTCAGGCACGCTGCGCCCATACTATTCGTGGAGGCGTCTCACACGCCTGTCACTGTCATCCGCATCCTCATCATCCCTGTCGTCATCTGCCATCCGCTTTTCCGGCATGGCCCGTTCGGCCAGCTGAGGATTGATAGGCCGTTTGATTTCAACGCCCAGCGCACGGAAGCCTTCCGTCTGCGCAATCAGGTTACCGCGCCCCTCTGCCAGCTTTTTCATCGCCTCGCGATAGCTGTTCTGCGCTTTGTCCAGACTGTGACCAATACCGCTCATGTCATCCACAAACAGCCGCATCTTGTCATAGAGGCGTGCGGCCCGATCGGCAATACGCTGTGCATTGCGGCTCTGGTGCTCATAGCGCCACAGATTATTGATGGTCCGTAACGCCACCAGCAGCGTGGTGGGGCTGACCAGCATGATATTCTGCTGCAGCGCCTCGCTAATCAGCTCAGGCTGGCGGTCGATCGCCAGTAAAAAGGCCGGTTCAACCGGAATGAACATCAACACATAATCCAGCGAGCGTAAACCGGGCAATTGTTGATAATCTTTTCGCCCCAGCAGGCGGATATGAGCCCGCATGGCGCTGACATGCTCCTGAATCGCCTGTCCACGTTCGATCTCATCATCCGCATTGAAGTAGCGCTCATAGGCCACCAGCGTCATCTTGGCGTCCACCACCACATCTTTGCCCTGCGGCAGCCGCACAATTACATCCGGCTGCATCCTGCCCTGCTGTTCAGACTGAATGCTGACCTGCGTTTCATATTCATAGCCTTCACGCAGCCCGGAGGCTTCCAGCACCCGGCTCAGGACCACTTCCCCCCAGTTACCCTGGATTTTATTATCGCCCTTCAGGGCTTTGGTCAGGTTGAGCGCCTCCTGCGCCATCTGCGCATTCAGCTGCTGAAGCTGACGGATTTCGTGGGTCAGGGTGTGACGTTCGCGCGCCTCTGCGCCAAAGCTTTCATGCACCTGACGACGAAAGCCATCCAGCTGTTCACGTAACGGGCCAATCAGGCTATCCAGGCTTTGACGGTTCTGCTCATCGACGCGACGGCCGCTGTTTTCGAAAATGCGGTTGGCGAGGTTTTCAAACTGGGCGCTGAGACGCTGTTCGCTGTTGGTCAGCAGGCGCTGCTTCTCCTCGGCGGCAAAACGGGTCTCTTCCAGACGGATGGTCACCTCACGCAGCTCCGCTTCCTGCGCGCTGTTGACCTCCAGCTGATTGCGCAGCTCGCGATTCAGCTGCTCACTTTCATTGCGCCAGTAGTCGAGCTGCTGCAGCCGCTCCGTGGCTCCGCTCAGGGCACCGTGCAGCTGACGCAGCTCCTGTTCCCGCTCGCGGATCTGCTGCTGAAGCTGTTCAGTCTGCTGCTGCTGACGCTGCTGTGCCTCCTGCAGCAGACGACGCTCAGTCTGGAAACTGGCGGCCTGGTGCCCGGCACGAAGCTGTGCCAGCATCCAGCCGATCCCGACCCCGGCAAGCGCCAGACAGATGCTGATGATGATGTGCTGATCCATGATTTCCCCGCGACTTACACTGCTGAGGAAAAAGGTAGAGTCGCACTGTATGAATGTCCAGATAAATTTATTCGCGCTCAGCAACTTAGAGCGCGGTCACCGTCACCCTTCCCGCCTGCCACTCCTCAATCAGAAAAAAGGGCATCGGCAACAGCCACTCACCCTGCTTAACCTGCGCCAGATAGTGCCAGGTGGTTTCGCCCGCGGTGATCGCCACGCGCTGTCTGCTGCCGTCGGCCGCACTGGCTTTCCCGGTCATACTGGCAACACCGGCATTGCTGCCCACGTGGAACTGCGGCGTCTGCCAGCGCACCGGCGCATGGGCAGGCCACGGCCGGGCCTGATGAAAGTGAAACAGTTCATCATGATTCAGCACGCTTTCACGTACTGTCGGCCACAACGCCACTTTGAGGAAATATTGATCGGTGAAGCGTTCGCTCCCCCGGTAGTGCGCAATAAAATCACGCATCGCTTGTTCCACGTTGTGAAAGACGCCATGACAGCCGCCCCACATCCCCGCCAGCAGCAGTTCGGTGTGGGAAAAGTAGTCACGCATATGGTGGAACCAGTAAGGTGAAGCCAGCCAGGCGCTGACCGCCGCCGCTTCGCGCTCTGAGAGCAGCGAGTCGGCATCGCGGACGATAAAGCGCTTCACGCCAGGATCGTCCATCACCAGAAAACGCCACAGGGTGGGAAACAGGGTTTTCTCATGCGACATATCGACCCGTTGCACATGCGGCTGGTCCAGTCGCTGCCAGACATGCTGCGGCACGCTGTCGTCAAGGTAGATGCGGCAGACCCAGCCGGGATAGAGTTCAGGTGCGACTTCAACGTTTTTAATCAGGGTTTCGCAGTAGCGCGGCTGGTCACCAAACAGGCTGAAGGCAATGACATTCTGGTGCGGCTGTGTGAGATCGGCAGGTTCGGGCTGGGGAGCGGGAAACACCACGCGCTGCCCCTGACTGAAACGCGCATCGGACTGCATCAGCGACGCCAGACCATAGCGCGCCACCTCATCCGGCTTATTCAGCCAGCCACAGACTTCCGTCAGGCCATCCAGCCAGGTTTCAGAGGCGGTGCTGCGCACCGCGGGCGGGGAGTGTGCAATCTTCTGATAGATTTTATAGGACTTCTGGTACTGACCCAGACGCAGCAGACAGAGTGCATAGTCGCTCAGCACCTGCATCTGCTGAGGCAGATAGCGCAGCGCCTCTTCGCAGCACTGGGCGGCCTGGGCATAGTCGCCCTGCTGCATGGCGGCACGGAAGCGTTCGGCACCGCGTTCCAGCCGGGCATTAAGGGCGGCAGGATCGGCTTTGAATGCCGGTCGCCGGACAGGAAGTGTATTGCGCATAAGCCTTCTCAGGTTTCACTGAAATGACGCGCCTTATACAGCAGCAGGCCCGATAGGGGCCCGCGGCCTGACGCGGCCTACAGCAAGCGACGCGCCGCTTCGACCACAATCTTCACTGCGTCGCTTTCTGTCTGTTTCATGGTGACCGCATCAGGGATCTCTTTCTGCGTACGGTTCACAATGACGCCTGCCACCATACCGGCGCGGAGGCCCTGGCTGGCGCACATGGTTAACAGTGTAGCGGATTCCATCTCATAGTTGAGGACACCCATCTCCTGCCACTCTTTCATCGATCCTTTGAAACGGCTGACGACGCGGCCTGAGACGGTGTCGTAGCGCTCCTGGCCCGGATAGAAGGTGTCAGAGGAGGCGGTAATGCCGATATGGGTGGTGGCGCCACAGGCTTCTGCAGCCGCCACCAGCGCAGTGGTACAGCCGAAGTCAGCCACCGCCGGGAACTCCATCGGCGCGAAATGCAGGCTGGCGCCATCCAGGCGTACGGAGGCGGTCGTGACCAGCACATCGCCGACGTTGATATGTGGCTGAATGGCACCCGTGGTGCCGACGCGCAGGAAGGTGCGCACGCCAAGCTGAGCCAGCTCTTCTACCGCAATAGAGGTCGAAGGGCCGCCGATGCCGGTTGAGCAGACAACCACCGGCTTGCCATCCAGTTTTGCCAGCCAGGAGGTAAATTCACGGTGTGAGGCGAGATGCGTGGCATCCTCCATCAGTCCGGCAATTTTCTTCACGCGCTCCGGGTCGCCCGGCACAATCGCCAGGGTGGCGCCCTGCAGATCGGCTTTCGTCAGGCCAAGATGGAAAACGTCAGACTGTGTCATTTGCAGACTCCTGTTAAGGGATGATAGCGCGCCACTCTACGCCAGCACGCCCGATAAATATGTGACAGCATTCACTTAAGAAAATGAAAGTTACATTTACCGGAAGAAAAAATGCGACATTAATCACACATTAACATCTTCTTCGCCCGGATAACGCCCGGCGGGGCTGTGTCGGGGTCATGGCAATGTTAAAGAGGTGGATGCGTTTGTTCGCTGCTGATTCTGTTACCCGACACCTGGCACGCACGCTTTCGGGCCAGGCTATAGTTACGTGATTGCGCCAATGCTTGCACGGAGAGAATAATGAAACCCAGTGATACTTTGCCACAAAAACCGGCGACGGGCGGCTTTGCCCCAGCCGTGCAGCCCACCGCCGACACCACCATTATTACCGATAGTCCGGCCATTCACGCAGGTGAGACTTCCGTGCCCAGTCAGGGCGAAAATATGCCGGCCTATTTTGCAAAACCGCAGTCAGCGGAAGGTCCTTTACCCGTCGTGCTGGTGGTGCAGGAGATCTTTGGTGTGCACGAACACATCCGGGATATCTGCCGCCGTCTGGCGCTGGAAGGCTATCTGGCGATTGCACCGGAGCTCTATTTCCGCGAGGGCGATCCCTCTGAGTATCATGATATCCCGACGCTGTTCAGCGAGCTGGTCAGTAAAGTGCCGGATACTCAGGTGCTGGCTGACCTGGACCATGCCGCCAACTGGGCCGCACGCAACGGCGGCGATATCCGCCGCATGGGCATTACCGGTTTCTGCTGGGGTGGCCGCATCAGCTGGCTCTACGCCGCGCACAATCCGCAGCTGCGCGCCGCCGTGGCCTGGTATGGACGGCTGACCGGCGACCGCACTCTGAAGCAGCAGAAGCACCCGATTGATATTGCCGTCGCGCTCAACGCGCCGGTTTTAGGACTCTATGGCGGACAGGACGAAAGCATTCCGCTGGAGAGCGTCGAGCAGATGCGACAGGCGCTGCATGCCGCCAATGCCACCGCCGAGATCATCGTCTATCCCGAAGCGGGTCATGCGTTTAATGCAGACTACCGCCCGAGCTACCATGCGGAATCGGCTCAGGATGGCTGGCAGCGGATGCTGACCTGGTTCAGACAATATGGTGTGACCTCACAGTAACTGAAAAAGGGGCGCGTCTGCGCCCCTGTTTTTTGCCACCCGGACCCGCTCCCCTACGCCGTCTCACCACGCAGTTTCTTCGCCGCCGTCACCATATTGGCCAGCGCCTGACGTGTTTCCGTCCAGCCGCGCGTTTTCAGGCCGCAGTCCGGGTTTACCCACAGACGCGCTGCCGGAATCCGTTTTGCGGCCTTCTGCAGCAGGGCCTCTATCCACTCAACGCTGGGAACGTTAGGCGAGTGAATGTCATAGACGCCGGGGCCGATTTCATTCGGATAGTCGAAATGCTCAAACGATTCCAGCAGCTCCATATCGGAGCGCGAGGTTTCAATGGTGATGACATCGGCATCCAGCGCCGCAATGGCATCCATGATGTCGTTGAACTCGCAGTAACACATATGGGTGTGAATCTGGGTGTCATCCTGCGCCACGGCCGCGGTAAGCCGGAACGCCTCTACCGCCCAGGTCAGGTAGGCGGCCCACTCCGACTGATGCAAAGGCAGGCCTTCACGCAGAGCCGGTTCATCTATCTGAATAATCCCGATTCCCGCCTTCTCCAGATCTTTCACTTCATCACGCAGCGCCAGCGCGATCTGCTTTGCGAGGGTTTCCCGTGACACATCTTCACGCGGGAACGACCAGCAGAGGATAGTAACCGGGCCGGTCAGCATCCCTTTAACCGGCTTGTCGGTCAGCGACTGCGCATAGCTGGCCCACTCCACGGTGATCGCCGCCGGCCGGCTGATATCCCCGATGATGACCGGCGGTTTGACACAGCGGGAACCGTAGCTCTGCACCCAGCCGTTCTGGGTGAAGACAAATCCCTCCAGATGCTCACCAAAATACTCCACCATGTCGTTGCGTTCCGCTTCACCGTGAACCAGCACATCCAGCCCCAGCCGCTCCTGTTCGGTAATGGCCTGCCTGATATGTGCCGCGATGCCGGTGCGGTAGTGGCTGCTGTCGAGACGGCCCTGCTTAAAGTCGAGGCGCAGGCCACGGATCTCGGTAGTCTGTGGAAAAGAACCGATGGTGGTGGTGGGCCAGGCCGGCAGTCTGAAACGCTGACGCTGCAGGGCAGCCCGCTCAGAATAGGCGCGCTGGCGCTGACTGAGCTGTGGCGTGATGGCCTGCAGGCGCTGGCCCACTGCGGCATTGTGCACGCGGTGAGAGTGCGCACGGGCGCGCACCGGGGCACTCCAGGCCTCCAGCGACGCCGCGTCGTTCTGGTTCAGTGCGTGAGTGAGCAGCGAAAGTTCAGCACACTTCTGCAGGGCGAAAGCGAACCAGCTTTTGACCTCATCATCCAGACGGGTTTCCACGCTGAGATCGATCGGGCTGTGCAGCAGTGAGCAGGAGGAGCCGATCCAGACCTGTTCCCGCTGTGCAATCACCGGTTGCAGACGGCTGTACCAGCGGCTGAGATCGGCGCGCCAGACGTTACGCCCGTTGATCACCCCGAGTGACAGTAGCCAGCTGGCGGGCAGTTGCTGATTCAGCTGCTGGAGGTCATCGTGGCCATGAACCAGATCGACATGCAGGCCCTGCACCGGCAGTGCGCGAATCACCTCAATGTTCTGTCCGATGCTGTCAAAGTAGGTGGTCAGCAGCAGTCTGCTGTGACCCTGCAGCGCGTCATACGCCGGTTTAAAGGCGTCGCGCCACGCCTGCGGCAGTTCCAGGGCCAGGGCCGGTTCATCAATCTGCACCCATTCGATGCCCCGTCTGGCCAGTTCTGCCAGCACCTGCTGGTAGACGGGCAGAATCGCCTCCAGCAGCGACAGGCGCTCGAACGGCTCACCTTTTACTTTGCCCAGCCAGAGATAGGTTACCGGCCCCAACAGTACCGGCTTGATGTTGTGACCCAGTGCCAGCGCCTCATCGACCTCGTCCAGCAGCTGAGTCCAGGTCAGTTTAAACCGCTGTCCCCGGGTAAATTCCGGCACCATGTAGTGATAGTTGGTGTTAAACCATTTGGTCATCTCTGCCGCGGCGGCGGGTTCCCCGCTGGGGGCTCGACCGCGGCCCAGGCGGAACAGGGTGTCCAGGTCAACGCTGCCCTCCGGGTTCTGATGGCGTGCGGGCACGTTGCCCAGCATCAGGCTGGTGGTCAGCACATGATCGTACCAGGCAAAATCGCCGACCGGCAGCAGATCGACACCCGCCGCTTTCTGCTGTTGCCAGTGGCGGGCGCGCAGTTCACGGCCTACCGCCAGTAAGTCCTGCTGCGAAATATCACCCGCCCAGTACTGCTCCAGTGCTTTTTTCAGTTCCCGGCGCAGGCCAATACGGGGAAAGCCGAGGGTGTGGTTCAGGATAGTCATGTGCTGTTCTCCAGATAATCTTTCACGCTGGCTTTTACAGGCAGCCAGAGAGGTTTAGCCGTCCAGATGTTTACACTGCTATAATCTGCGGGTACTGTATGTGGCTCAAGCGCAATATGTTCATTTTCGATGTGAAGGACCCTCATGATCGAACTCAAGCACCTGCGGACGCTTCAGGCTCTGCGCAATACGGGATCGCTGGCGGCGGCGGCGGCCCAGCTTCACCAGACGCAATCGGCGCTCTCTCATCAGTTCAGCGACCTGGAGCAGCGGCTGGGATTCCGCCTGTTCGTGCGTAAAAGTCAGCCGCTGCGGTTTACGCCGCAGGGCGATATTCTGCTGCAACTGGCAGAGCAGGTGTTGCCGCAGATCCAGCAGGCCCTGCAGGCGTGCCATGAGCCGCATCAGACCACGCTGCGGGTGGCGATCGAGTGTCATAGCTGTATTCAGTGGCTGACCCCCGCGCTGGATAAATTCCGTCAGAGCTGGCCGCAGGTGGTGATGGATTTCAAATCGGGCGTGACCTTTGATCCTCAGCCCGCTCTGCAGCAGGGTGAGCTGGATGTGGTGCTGACCTCCGATATTCTGGCGCGCTCCGGCCTGTTCTATTCCCCGATGTTTGATTATGAAGTGCGGCTGGTGCTGGCAACGGATCATCCGCTGGCACAGGTGGAGCAGATTGCCCCGGAAGATCTGGCCGATGAGGTGTTGATGATCTATCCGGTGCAGCGTCAGCGTCTGGATATCTGGCGTCACTTCCTGCAGCCTGCTGGCGTCAGCCCGGCACTGAAAAGCGTCGATAACACCCTGCTGATGATTCAGATGGTTTCCGCGCGCATGGGTATCGCGGCGCTGCCGCACTGGGTGGTGGAGAGTTTTGAGAAGCAGGGTCTGGTCGTGACCCGCACGCTGGGTGAGGGGCTCTGGAGTCGTCTTTACGCCGCCGTGCGCGAAGGTGAACAGCGGCAGCCGGTGCTGGAAGCCTTTATCCGTTTCGCCCGCCAGCACGCCTGTGAGCATCTGCCGTTTGTGCGTGATGCTGCGCTGCCCGGTGCGGTGTTGCAGCGGTAACCGGTCGGGCACAAACCTGCGCGGACGCCGGCAAAATCCCCTATAATGCGCAGCCTGTCGACTGACCATGAGAAGATCTCACCATGACTAATAACGATATTCTGCGCAGCGTGCGCTACATGCTTAATCTGAGCGATGCCGGAATGGTGAAGATTTTTGCGCTGGCGGAATGTGAGGTACCCGAGACGGATATTCAGGCGTGGCTGAAAAAAGATGACGACGCCGCGTTCCGTCCCTGCCCTGATGTGCTGATGGGGTATTTTCTGAATGGCCTGATTTTTTACCGTCGTGGTAAAAGCGAAGAGGCGCCTGCCCCGTCGATCGAGCGCAAAATGAATAACAATATCTTCATGAAGAAACTGCGTATCGCGTTCGATCTGAAAACGTCCGACATTCCTGACGTGCTGAAGCGCGCGAACTTTACCGTGTCGCAGGCGGAAGTAGGGGCGATTTTCCGCAAGCCCGACCATAAGAACTACCGCGAGTGTGGCGATCAGATTCTGCGTAACTTCCTGAAAGGGCTGGCGATGATCCAGCGTCCGAAGAGTGATAAGCCGGCTTAATCTCTGATCGCTTCTGACCCCTGCGTGGTCAGAGGTGGCGCATCTGATCGCAAAGAAAGCCTGCATCCATGCAGCGCGGCCTCGCCATCCCTGGCTCGGACGCTTTGCTCCTCAGCTGCGCCACCCCTTCCCTCCCGCTTCATCAGGGCTTTGACAAGAGCAGCACCGGGCCAGCCATGCGGCGGACGCTTTACTTCTCAGCCCGCCATTCCCTCCTTCATGCTCGCACTGAGCCACGCATTTAACAGCGATGGGGCTGTTGCGCCTCCAGGCTTTACTACCCTTGCATCACTCCTTCATGCTCGCGCTGAGCCATGTATTTAACAGCGATGAGGCTGTCGCGCCTCATGGGCTGGCGCGTCAGAAGAGCGAAGCGTCCGGGCCAGGGATGGCCCGGCCGATCCACAGGGAGGTGAGATTCCTTCGCGATCGGACGCGCCAGCCCGGGAGGCTGCACCCATCTCACAGCCCTTGTTTAGGTTCGGCTGCTGCGCCCCACCACCCAGCGCTTATGCACCCACAGCGAGGCGAGGATCACCAGCGCACCCGCAATAAAGCTCGGCCAGTGCGGTTTCTCCTGCCAGATTGCCAGATTCACCAGCAGCCCGGCGGGAACGTGCATGTTATTCATAATGCCCAGCGTGCCGGCATCGACCTGCGTTGCACCATAGTTCCACATAAAATAGCCCAGACCGGAAGCCGCAACGCCCAGCCAGACCAGAATGCCCCACTGCAGTGAGGTGGTCGGCAACTTCTGCGGATTACCCCAGGCGCACCACGCGATCACGGCAATCACGACCGCGCCCAGATAGAACCAGGAGAAGGCGGTGTGCTGCGGCATCGGACGGGTCTCCTGCAGACGCTTATACCCAACCATTCCCGCCGCAAAACAGATGTTTGCCAACTGCACTAACAGCAGCCCGAACCAGAAATGATCGCTGACTTTGTCATAACGGATAATCGCCGCACCGGCCACCGCCAGCAGCGCACTGAACACATAACCGATGCGCAGCGGACGACGGCTGATCAGATCGTAAATCAGCGTCACATACAGCGGCGTCATCACCGTAAACAGCAGGAATTCTGAAACGCTCAGATAGAGATAGGCTTCAAAACTCAGCAGATACATCACCCCGAGCTGCAGCATCCCCACCAGCATATAAAGCAGCAGCGTTGAAGGGCGGTAGCCGCGCCAGCGCAGGAAAGGCAGGAAGACCAGCGCAGCCAGCGCCAGACGCATCAGAACGGAAAACCAGCTGTCCACCTGCCCGGCAAGGTATTCGCCAATCAGACTGAACGAAAAGGCCCACAGAATAGTGGTAATAATTAATAAGAACACGGTCATGACCCTGAAATTAACAGGCCGTCAGTGTAAACAATGTGCTGCCATCAGGCTGTGAAATCTGGTTGACATCTGACTATAAAACATTCGATCAGAATCTTTAAGCAGCAGACCGTTTACACAGACTGACATAACTGTCGACATAACCGCTTTTCCGCCAGACAAAATGCGCGAAATGATCCATCAGGTGAACACTTTCGCTCTCAACTGTAATAAAACTGTAACAAATGTGTCATTCATCACAGTAACGCTGCGCAACTAACACTATTCTTTGCGCGAAATGGAACATCGGATGGCCATTTTCTCCTCTTTTCCTGCTTCAACCTGCCGGGAATTCAAAAACCATAATGTGCCCTGGAGGGCCTCACTGATGCTGAGCATTTTTAAACCTGCGCCACGCCAGCCACAGGTGGCAGAGGATCGTGTCGATCCCCTCTACCGTCGTCTGCGCTGGCAAATTTTCATCGGGATCTTCTTCGGTTATGCCGCCTACTATCTGGTCAGAAAAAACTTTGCGCTCGCGATGCCCTATCTGGTCGAGCAGGGTTTTTCGCGGGGCGATTTAGGGTTTGCCCTGTCGGGCATCTCCATCGCCTACGGCTTTTCAAAATTCATCATGGGATCGGTGTCGGACCGCTCAAACCCGCGCGTCTTCCTGCCGGCTGGCCTGATTCTGGCCGCGGCGGTGATGCTGATCATGGGATTTGTGCCCTGGGCAACCTCCAGCATCATGGTGATGTTTGTACTGCTGTTTATCTGCGGCTGGTTTCAGGGGATGGGCTGGCCGCCGTGCGGACGCACCATGGTTCACTGGTGGTCACAGAAGGAGCGCGGCCGGATCGTCTCGGTCTGGAACTGCGCCCATAATGTGGGCGGCGGTATCCCCCCGCTGCTGTTTCTGCTGGGCATGGCGTGGTTTAACGACTGGAAAGCGGCGCTCTACATGCCCGCTTTTGGCGCGATTGCCATTGCGATTCTGGCCTTTGCGCTGATGCGCGATACCCCGCAATCCTGTGGCCTGCCGCCGATTGAAGCGTATAAAAACGACTATCCGCCCGACTACGATGCCAGCCATGAAGAGGAGCTGACGGCAAAGCAGATCTTCATGAAGTACGTGCTGCCGAACAAGCTGCTGTGGTACATCGCGCTGGCCAACGTGTTTGTCTATCTGCTGCGCTACGGCATCCTCGACTGGTCTCCGACCTATCTCAAAGAGGTGAAACACTTCACGCTGGATAAATCCTCCTGGGCCTACTTCCTGTATGAATATGCGGGGATACCGGGGACGCTGCTCTGCGGCTGGATGTCGGATAAAGTGTTCCGCGGCAATCGGGGGGCGACCGGGGTGTTCTTTATGACGCTGGTCACCGTCGCGACCGTCATCTACTGGCTCAATCCGGCGGGTAACCCCGGCGTCGATATGGCCTGTATGATCGTGATTGGCTTCCTGATCTACGGTCCGGTGATGCTGATTGGTCTGCACGCGCTGGAGCTGGCCCCGAAAAAAGCGGCAGGAACGGCAGCGGGCTTTACCGGCCTGTTCGGTTACCTGGGTGGGTCGGTGGCCGCCAGCGCCATTGTCGGTTACACCGTCGACTACTTCGGCTGGGATGGCGGCTTCCTGGTGATGATCGCAGGCTGCGTGCTCGCCGTTATTCTGCTGCTCCTGACCATGGTCAGCGAACACAGACACAAACAGAAAATCGCCTGACGGCATAAAAAAAGGGCCGGATAACCGGCCCTTTTCATTCATCTGCTTATGCGAGGTAAAGTGCGCGCAGCGTCTGCGGCACCGCATCATCCGCATTTGATCCAATCACTTCCAGCGCCGGCAGCGTATCTTTCAGCCGCTGATGAGCGTTCTGCATGATACAGCCCTTACCCGCCATGCTCAGCATCTCCACATCGTTCATGCCGTCGCCAAAGGCGATACAGCTTTGCAGCGAATGACCCAGCTGCTTCGCCACGGCTTCCAGCGCATGCCCCTTCGACACGCCGCCCGCCATGACCTCCAGGCAGGTGGGTAATGAGAAGCTGACATTAACGCGGTCACCCCAGCGCGCTTCAATGGCCTGCTCCATCGGGATCAGATGTTCAGGGTTTTCGCAGGTGAAGAAGACTTTGCTGATGTTATCGGTTGGCAGCAGACCTGGCTCATAGACCTGATAATTGAACACCGACTCGCGGAAGTAATCCTGTTCCGCCGGACTTGAGCGGCTGACAAACCACTCATCATCCCGGTAGACGTGAGTCAGGATTTCGTTGTGATGATATTGCAGGCCAAACAGATCGCTGGCGATGTCGGCATCCAGATTGTGACTGAAGACCAGTTCGCCCGCCGCGTTGTGAACGCGCGCGCCGTTTGAAGTGATCATATAAGCCGGAATCGCCAGGCTGTCGCGCATCTGTCCGACATCGATATGATGACGGCCGGTCGCGAAAACGAAGTGGATATCTCTGGCGACCAGCTGCTGCAGCGTTTCGCGTGCAAACGGGGTCAGGCGATGTTCGGGAGAAAGCAGCGTGCCATCCAGGTCGGATGCAACGATGTGGTACATGAAAACCTCGGGTATCGGAGTCTGCCGGCTTTCGCCGGTCGGATAAATAACGTCAGTGATGCGCTGAAAAGAAGTCGACCACTGCATTGAGCGCTTCGGCACGCATCGCGTCTTTTTCAAACAGGATCTCATGACGCGCGCCGTTGATCACCCGCGGCGTGTTGCCCTCACACGGATGACCCGCCGCAGCCATCGCGGCACAAAACAGGTCCTGCGAACGGTTATCGACCACCCGATCCTCGCTGGCCTGTAACAGCAGCAGCGGCGTGGTGATCTTATCCACCTGGCTGATGATGTTGCGACCGGCATGGATGCCTTCGCGCACCCAGTGATAGGTCGGCCCGCCAACGCGAATCGCCGGATCATCAGCATAAAAGCGCAGGTTACGCCGGTAACGCTCAGCACTGTGCGTCAGCCGGTTGATGCCAAACGGATGCGCGCGCCAGCGTCCGGTGCCGAGCGCATAACCATCGCGCACCGCCGGGCGTTTCTCCGCCCAGTCGAGTATCCGGTGGGTCAGGAAGGCGGGCAACGGCAGCGCAATACCAAACATCGGGGCCACCAGGGCAACCGCATGAAAAGCCTGCGGCTGCCGCGCCAGAAACAGCGTTAATATTGCGCCCCCCATCGAGTGAGCCAGCGCATAACGCTGCTGATAGTGACCGCTGACGATCTCTTTCAGATAGAGGGTTTCGAGATCGTCGACATAGTGGGTAAATTCCACCACGTGGCCGCGGTGTGAGTCCTCCAGCAGACGATCGGAGCGCCCCTGGCCGCGATGATCGAGGATCACCACATCGAAGCCACAGTGAAACAGATCGTAGGCCAGCTCAGGATATTTGATGTAACTCTCGATGCGGCCGGGCACAATCAGGATGACACGCGTATGTTTCGGTGACGTGAACCGGACGTAACGTAATGTCAGATTGCCGACGCCGGTAAACTCACGCTCTTCACGGCTGTGCCAGAAGTCGAGCAGCGGACCGGTTGCAAAGGCAGCAAAGGCTTTTTCGCGTCGCAGCCAGCTGGCTTTGTGTGGATTCATTCGCCCTCCTGATGACCGGATAAAGAGTCCCTGTTGCCGTACGCAGGCCGTAGCGCCGCGCTTATTTCTGGCGTATTGTGTCACACTTCCGCCCCTAAAGAGAGCGCAACCCATGACCATCGAATGGTGGCTGACCTATCTGCTCACCACCACAATTCTCAGCCTGTCGCCCGGCTCCGGCGCGATTAACACCATGAGTACCGGCATCAGCCACGGCTATCGCGGCACGGTGGCATCCATCTCCGGCCTGCAGGTCGGGCTGGCGCTGCATATCGTGCTGGTAGGCATCGGGCTGGGGGCGCTGTTTTCCCAGTCGCTGCTCGCCTTTGAGATTCTGAAATGGGCCGGTGCGGCCTATCTGGTCTGGCTGGGTATTCAGCAGTGGCGCTCAGCGGGCGGTATCGACCTGGACGCGGTCGCTAAAGCGATGCCGCGCCGTCGCCTGTTCAAACGTGCCGTGCTGGTGAACCTGACCAACCCCAAAAGCATCGTCTTTCTGGCGGCGCTCTTCCCGCAATTTATTCAGCCGCATCAGCCACTCTTTATGCAGTATCTGGTGCTGGGCGTGACGACCGTAGTGGTCGATATCATCGTGATGATTGGCTACGCCACGCTGGCGACCCGCATTGCGGGCTGGATTAAAGGGCCAAAACAGATGAAGCTCATGAACCGTATTTTCGGCGGACTGTTTATGGCGGTCGGCGCCCTGCTGGCCAGCGCCAGGAAGATCGCCTGATCCTGACGCGCCGGCCCGCCAGGGCTGGCGCGATCGCTTCTCTCTCATCACACCGCCGGCACGGCACGCAGCACGATGATGCCCGGCACTGACCGCATATATTCCCTGAACGGCGCATCGACAACCCGGCGGTTTTCAGCCCGCGAGGAGGCGTTCCTGAACCACAACCGGCCATCGTGCCGGACGGCAATCCCCACATGTGAGACATCCAGCCCCGCCGCGGGCGTATAAACCCCGACGTAATCGCCATTCTGAATCTGGTCAAGCAGCCGGGACGTAAGGGCGCGGGCCGGAATGTAAGTGATCGGACGCGGCATCACGCCCAGACCCGGCACTTTTTCTGTTCCGCTGGCCTGACGATTGAGTGGTTTCATCACCGTCACCGCCGCCGGGCTCAGTGTGCGGGTGACGTCATCGGCAATCGGCGGGCTGTCAGCAGCCCAGTCAGAAAAAAAGTGGCGCCGTTTCAGGTAGCTGACCTCGCCATCCCGATAACGGGTGCGGATAAGGCTGGCTTCAAAGCTGGGGCGATCGTGGCTTTGGCTCAGCGCCTGCACATAATCCAGCAGCGTAAAGCAGTCTACCCCGTAGAGGTTGATCACCAGCGCTTCGGGCGTCGCAGGCGAGCCGATCAGCGTATGGGCCTGATAAGGTGTCCCGAGAAAAGCCGCAGAGATCCGGCTAATCCTGTCACCCTGCGGCAGGCCGGGCGCAGGAAGCTGCGCCAGCATCGACGTCACCTTATCCGTCCGGATCGGCTGCGACGCCGGATAACGGGTCGCCGCCGGTGACGCGCAGGCGCTGATGGCCGCACTCATTAACAGCAGCAGCAGCGCTTTCATTCTCATCATCCTGTTCCTGCAAAAATATGCCCGGTTACCGACCTTACCAGAGGTGATGCCTCGGTGGATTAACACCGGGTGACGATTGAGTGACGGTTAAGGTAACGGGATAAACGGTGAAGCAGAGTGTGATCGCTGTCACATGAGGGAGAGACGACGGGAGGTGAGAGCCCTGCCGGACGCGCCTCGTGCACGCCGGCATCCGCGATGCTTAGCGGGAGATAATCAGATGGATGCCGAAACCGGCAAAGAGCACCCCTGCCATACCATCCACCCATTTTGCCAGGCGCTGATATTTCGCACGCATCCACGGCAGGGCAAAGATTGCCGCCACCAGCGCAAACCAGGCAAAAGTTTCCGCGATGATCAGCAGGAACAGCCCCCAGCGCTCCGTCGCGCCGACATCATCCCCGACAAACAGCGAGAAGACGCTGCCGAAGTAGATAATCGCTTTAGGATTTGAGAGATTCGTCAGCAGCCCTTTGAGGAAGCTCATGCCGCGTTTTGGCAGCTCCACCACCGGTTCATCCTGCTGCGGCTGTTTGTGGCGCTGACGTGCCGAGCCCATCAGCTGCCAGCCCATCCACAGCAGATAGAGTCCGCCACCGACCATGATGATCTGATGCAGCCAGGCCATTTTCTCCAGAATCAGATGCAGCCCCATCAGCGCCACTCCCGCCCAGACAACGATACCGAGCGTAATGCCCAGCACGCCCATCATCGCCTCTTTGCGTGAGCGGCTGGCAGCCGTCTGTGAGACGAAAAAGAAATCCGGGCCGGGGCTCATCAGCGCCACCAGGTGTACCAGCGCCACAGTGGCAAATAACATCAGCATAATCAGTGTCCTTTACTCTTCATCGAGATGCTCTTTGATCATCACCAGGAAAGGTTTGCCAAAGCGCTCCAGTTTGCGGTGACCCACGCCATTGACGCTGAGCATCTCTGACGCGCTGACCGGCATCTGTTCTGCCATTTCAATCAGTGTGGCGTCATTGAACACCACGTAAGGCGGAATATTCTCTTCATCGGCGATCGCTTTTCGCAGCTTACGCAGCTTGGCAAAGAGCTTGCGATCGTAGTTGCCACCGTGAAACTTCGCCGGACTGCTGCTCTTCGTCTTCGTGGTAATCAGGCGCGGCACCGCCAGCATCAGGGGGACTTCACCGCGCAGCACCGGGCGGGCAGCTTCGGTCAGCTGCAGCGCCGAATGCATGGCAATGTTCTGCGTGACCAGCCCCAGATGAATCAACTGACGCAACACGCTGACCCAGTGCTCGTGACTCTGATCTTTGCCGAGTCCATAGACCGGCAGTTTGTCATGGCCCTGTTCCCGGATACGCTGATTGTTGGAGCCGCGCAGCACCTCCACGATATAGCCCATGCCGAAACGCTGTCCCACGCGGTAGATGCCGGAAAGCGCCTTCTGCGCCTTGACCAGACCATCATACCGTTTAGGCGGATCGAGACAGATATCGCAGTTATCGCACGGCTGCTGGCGCCCCTCACCAAAGTAGTTGAGCAGCACGAGGCGGCGGCAGGTCTGCGCTTCCGCAAACGCGCCCATGGCGTTGAGCTTGTGGCGTTCAATATCCTGCAGCGGCCCCGGCACTTTCTCTTCCAGACACTTACGCAGCCAGGCCATATCTGCCGGGTCGTAAAGCATCATCGCCTCGGCGGGCAGGCCATCACGGCCGGCACGGCCGGTTTCCTGGTAGTAGGATTCGATGTTACGCGGGATATCAAAGTGAACCACAAACCGGACGTTGGGCTTGTTGATGCCCATCCCAAAGGCCACCGTCGCCACCACGATTTGCAGATCGTCACGCTGAAACGCTTCCTGCACTCTGGCGCGCTGTTCGCTGTCGATACCGGCATGATAGGCCCCGACGCTCAGCCCCCGGCTCTGCAGGCGCGCGGCGGTGTCTTCCACCTTCGCCCGGCTGTTGCAGTAGATAATGCCGCACTTGCCGCGCTGATCCTGCACGTAGCGCAGCAGCTGATCGGTGGGCTTAAATTTTTCCACCAGGGTGTAGCGGATATTGGGACGGTCGAAGCTGCTGATCTGGATCAGCGGATCCTGCATGTGCAGCAGATTAACGATGTCGTTACGGGTGGTTTCATCGGCGGTCGCGGTCAGCGCCATCACCGGCACCTCCGGGAAGCGTTCACGCAACCGGCCCAGCGCGCCATATTCCGGACGGAAATCGTGCCCCCACTGCGAGATACAGTGCGCCTCATCCACCGCCAGCATCACGGGCTGCCAGTGCGCCAGATTGTCGAGGAAGTTATCCATCATCAGGCGTTCGGGGGCGATGTAGAGCAGCTTCACCCGACCGGTGCGGCAGTCAGCCATCACCGTCTGCTGCTGTTCGCGCGTCATAGTGGAGTTGAGACACGCCGCGGCCACGCCGTTTGCCAGCAGCTGATCGACCTGATCTTTCATCAGTGAGATCAGCGGCGAGACCACCAGCGTCAGGCCTTCGCGCACCAGCGCCGGGATCTGATAGCAGAGCGATTTACCGCCGCCGGTGGGCATGACCACCAGACAATCGCGCCCGCTCAGCGCCTGATTGATGATCGTCTGCTGACCGGGACGAAACTGCTGGTAGCCGAAGGTATCCTGCAATACCTGCTGCGCCAGCGCTTCCTGATTGAGAACTGCCGAGGTTGCCACGCGATTCCTGTCGTACGTTAGGGATTAGAACAAGTCGTTGAGCGTTACACCCACACCCAGACGCGTCTGGCGATGGTTGTAATCGATCAGTGATTCACCGTAGCCGCTGAACACCTGCGTATAGAAGCGGACATGCTCACTGATTGGGTAGCTCCAGGCCATCGTCGCACCGCCATAACCGCTGTTCCAGTTATAGTTGCCTTCAACGCTGAAGATACTGTCGCCCAGCTTATAGCCCAGCCGGGTGCGGTAATAACCCATATATTTGGTGATATCGGGGTTGTCGTCATTATTTGCCCCATCCGGGATGCGATACCAGGGTTTGATCTCCGCCAGGAAGTTCCCGTTCTCCGCCATCAGCCGCGCATAAACGCGGTTCCAGCTGCGCGAAGTGGGATCGCTGCGCCCGTTAGACTCATGATTCAGACCCAGTTCGACATCCCGCAGTGTCCAGCCACCCAGCGAATAATCCGTGGCCCAGCCAAGGAAAATCTGCGGCTCATAATTGGTCTCACGGAAGGGCGAGGATTCACCGCGATTCGACAGCTGCCACCAGGAGCGCTGGGTGTAAGAGGCGGCCAGCACCGAGTTATCACCCAGAATACCGCGCCACAGCGGAAACGCCAGGCTGAGCTGGAATTTCACTTCATCTTTGCGGGCATTTTCTCCCCAGTTATAGGAGGAGATCGCCTCTTTATTCAGGTCGCTGGTGTAGGTGTAGAGCAGATAGTTGTTCTCGTAGGGATAGAGAACAAACGGATTATCATGCTTCTCCAGCAGGTTAGCAATGATGCTGCCCTGAACCTGTGGCGCGTCATGAACCTCTTTGATCTGAGCTTCATCTGCCTGCGCCAGCGCAGGAATTATCAACATTGCCGCCAGCAAGGCGCGATGCTTACGCATAAAATTCTCCGGTGAGCGCTGCGTATCAAAACAACTGAAAGGGTGTCGTAAAAAGCAGGCCATTCTACACGCAAATGGCAGTGAGCCAGAGTGCTGATTTCTTAAACTGGAAACCCCCTCGCAGGCGGCATAGAATACACAACTCATTCAGATTGCGCGCCCCTCTGGCCCGATTTTTTCAGGACACATCATCATGTCATCACCCGTGCTGACACCGCAGGACGCTCGCCAGCTGGTCGGCGAAATTTTCGTTTATCACATGCCCTTCAATCAGGCGCTGGGTCTGGAACTGATGCGCCTGGAGGCGGACTACGCCGAAATCAGCTTTGCCAACAAAACCATGCTGGTGGGCAACCAGGCACAACAGATCCTGCATGGCGGGGTGATCGCGTCGGTTCTGGATGTGGCGGCAGGCATGGTCTGCGTCAGTAACGCGCTGACCCGTCAGGAGAGCATCAGCGAAGCCGAGCTTCGCCAGCGTCTCTCCCGCATGGGCACCATTGATATGCGCGTTGACTATCTGCGTCCCGGACGCGGCGAGCGCTTTACCGCCACCAGCAGCCTGCTGCGTGCCGGTAACAAAGTCGCCGTGGCGCGCGTCGAGCTGCACAACCAACAGGGCGACTATATCGCCACGGCAACCGCCACCTATCTTATCGGCTAAGCACGCCATCTGGATCTCATATGGATACGCAACAAACCCGCCAGGGCGTGGGTTTCGCCCTGGGGGCTTACTTTATCTGGGGCATCGCGCCAGCATATTTCAAACTGGTGAAGCAGGTTCCGGCCACGGAAATCATGACGCACCGGGTTATCTGGTCTGCGCTGTTTATGCTGCTGCTGATTACGCTGAGCCGCAGCTGGCCCGTCGTACGCAGCGTGTTCTCTCAGCCAGCAAAAGTGCTGATGCTGGCGCTGACCGCGCTGACCATTGGCGGCAACTGGCTGCTGTTTATCTGGGCGGTGAATAATCAGCATATGCTGGAAGCCAGCCTGGGTTACTTTATTAATCCGCTGATCAATGTGGTGTTCGGCATGCTGTTTCTGCGCGAGCGTTTCCGTCGTCTCCAGTGGCTGGCGGTGCTGCTGGCCACCCTCGGCGTGCTGGTACAGCTGTGGCAGTTCGGTTCGCTGCCGGTGATTGCGCTGGGGCTGGCGCTGAGCTTCGCCCTGTATGGTCTGGTGCGTAAAAAGATTCAGGTCGATGCTCAGAGCGGCATGCTGATTGAGACCCTGTGGCTGTTCCCCCTGGCGGCCATCTATCTGTTCGGCTTTGCCGACAGCCCTACCAGCCATCTCTCCGCTAACCCGCTGAGCCTCAACCTCAGGCTGGTCGCGGCAGGGATTATCACCACCATTCCGCTGATGCTGTTTGCGGCGGCCTGCAGCCGGCTGCGTCTCTCCACGGTTGGCTTCTTTCAGTATCTCGGCCCGACCCTGATGTTTATCCTGGCGGTCGTTTTCTACGGGGAAACCATCACGCCAGACAAGATGGTCACCTTTGGTTTCATCTGGCTGGCGCTGCTGGTGTTTGTCTGCGATGCGGTGGCGTTTTCATTCCGCACCCGTGCGCGCGTAGCGTGAAATAAAGCGCGCCATCGCCGGACCGGTCAGCAGGATGGTGAACAGACGCAGCGTCTGTAACGCCATCACAAAAGCCATGTTGACCTGGGTGCCCGCGGCAATTATCGCCACCGTGTCCAGCCCGCCCGGACTGGTGGCGAGATAGGCGGTCATCAGATCGATATCCAGCATCTGCGTCAGCATCCACGCCAGCCCGCCACACAACAGCATCAGCCCGAAGATGGAGGCGAGCATCTGCGGCAGCGTGCGCAGCGCCAGCAGGAAAATCGGACGGGTGAACCGGAGCCCGACACTCCAGCCGATCAGCGCGTAGGCCAGAGCCAGCAGCCACTCCGGCACCTGGAGTGCCGCAACACCGCTGCCGTTCAGTGCCGCCCCCGCCAGCGCGGGCAGCAACAGCGCCCCCGACGGGATGCGCAGCCGGGTGCCCAGCCACGCGCCCGCCAGCATCACCGCCAGCGTGATGACAAAGCCGCGATTCAGGGCGGGAAACCAGAGCAGCGAGACGCTGTGTGCCTCATCCCCCAGGCCGATACGTGCCACCAGCGCCGCCGCCGAGGCGACAAACAGCACCCGCAGATACTGCATGAACGCCACCAGCCGCACGTCGGCCCCAAAGTCGCCCGCCATCGCCACCATGGCGGATGCGCCACCCGGTGACGATCCCCAGGCACCGGGCGGGCCAGGCAGCTGACTGAAACGCACCAGCAGAAAACCCGATACGCCGCTGGCCGCCAGGGTCAGCAGCAGCACCGCCAGCACCACCGGCCACTCCTGAATCAGCGGCGTCAGAATCGACAGCGACAGGCTCTGTGCAATCATGCAGCCCAGTACCGCCTGCGCCAGCAGGAACAACCGCCTGTCGATGCGCAGCGTTGCGCCTGATAACCCCATCACCACGCCGACCACCATCGGGCCCAGCAGCAGCGCCGCGGGCACCTGAAAGTGGTGCAGCAGCGTCCCCAGCAGGACCGACACCAGCAGCAGCAGCGCCCACTGCGCGCGTAAGGATAAAGCGTCCATAAAAGTTAATTATTTGTAAAAACAAGGGGAACAGAGTACGCAGAAATGGCGACGGGAGCCAGCAGAACGGGCCATCGACGATGGCCCGGAACGTTTTTACAGCCAGTGTTTACGTTTGAAGTAGAGATAGGGTGCCAGGCCCGCCAGGATCATCAGGCCAATCGCCGCCGGATAGCCAAAGCTCCACTTCAGTTCCGGCATAAACTCGAAGTTCATCCCGTAGCTGGATGCCACCAGCGTCGGCGGCAGGAAGACGACGGAGACCACCGAGAAGATCTTGATGATGCGGTTCTGCTCGATGTTGATAAAGCCCATCGCGGCCTGCATCAGGAAGTTGACCTTCTGGAACAGCGATTCGTTGTGCGGCAGCAGCGACTCGATATCGCGCAGGATTTCACGCGCCTGCTCCAGCTGGTTGCCCGGCAGACGCGCTTTGCGCACCAGGAAGTTCAGGGCGCGCTGGGTATCCATCAGGCAGAGACGCACTTTCCAGCCGATATCTTCCAGCTCTGCCAGGCGGGACAGCGCCTGATCGTACTCTTCGCCCTGCTGACCTTCCATAATCACCCGGCTGAGTTTCTCCAGCGCGCTGTAGATGTTCTCGATCTCATCCGCCAGCTGTTCGATTTTGGTCTCGAACAGGTCGAGCAGCAGCTCAAACGCGTTGCCGTCGATCAGGGTCTGGTTTCGGGCGCGCATGCGGTAGAGACGGAAAGCGGGCAGTTCGCGTTCGCGCAGGGTATAGAGGCGGCCTTCACGGATGGTGAACGCCACCGTGGAGTTACCGGCGTGGTCGTCCGCATCTTCATAAAAGAAGAAGGAGTGGATGTGCAGACCATCTTCATCTTCGAAGAAACGCGCCGACGCCTCGATATCTTCCAGCTCAGGTCGGGTTGCCAGGCTCTGGCCCAGCTCACACTGCACCCGGTCACGCTCGCCCTCTTCCGGCTCAATCAGATCGACCCAGACGGAGGTGGTCAGCTTGTCGTTTTCGTCTTCCAGCTCCAGTCGCGTCAGGCGGCTGTGGTCCAGTTTAAATGCGCTCAGCATAGCAATACTCCCCATTGCAGACTAAATGGGACAAGGCAATCCGCCGTTCCTCAACACAGAACGGGCGGCCTGAACACGGAAACAGAGTTTCAAAGGTAAATCAGTGCTGACTCGTGCGACGGGATCAAAAAGGGAGGTCGCTGATAACCGCTAAGGCTACCCGCGTAAAGAGGTAGCCTTAGATGTTATGCCTGGTATCCAGGTCATTGAGCCAGCATCGACTGGGCGTGTCCAAGGCGTTGTCCTCTCATGATAATAGTGGGCGCATGTTACGCTGAGACGAAAAAGCCGTCAACCGCACGCTAAAGCGTTTCCAGCTTCGCGTAAGCCGCCACCAGCCACTTGATTCCCTGCCCCTGAAACGCCACCTGCAGGCGGCTGTGCTCGCCGCTGCCTTCCAGGTTAATGATGGTGCCTTCACCAAATTTGGCGTGATGAACACGCTGGCCCAGCGAGAATCCGCTGTCATTTTTGGTCACCGGTGCTCCCATCCGCTGATGGCTGACCGGACGACTGACGCTGGCGCGCAGCCGCACTTCTTCAATGCACGTTTCGGGCAGCTCACCGATAAAACGGGAAGGACGGTGATACACTTCCTTACCATAGAGTCGGCGGGTTTCAGCATAGGTCAGCGTCAGCTTGAGCATCGCACGGGTGACGCCGACATAAGCGAGACGACGCTCCTCTTCCAGCCGGCCCCCCTCATCCAGCGACATCTGGCTCGGGAACATCCCCTCTTCCATGCCGACGATGAAGACCTGGCTGAACTCCAGCCCTTTTGCCGAGTGCAGCGTCATCAGCTGAACCGCATCCTGCCATTTGTCTGCCTGACCTTCGCCCGCTTCCAGCGCCGCATGAGATAAAAACGCCTGCAGCGGCATCAGATCTTCATCTTCGTCCTGATAGCTGAACTGGCGGGTTGCCGTCACCAGCTCCTCAAGGTTTTCGATTCGCGCCTGACCCTTCTCGCCTTTCTCCTGCTCATACATCAGCCACAGACCGGAGTCTTTGATCACCCGATCGGTCTGCACATGAAGCGGTAATTCGGCGGTTTCGGTCGCCAGGGAATCGACCAGCTCACAGAAGCGTTGCAGCGCCGAGGCGGCCCGGCCAGCCAGCGCACGGGTTTGCAGCAGTTCGCGCGTCGCCTGCCACAGTGTCATCTGACGTTCGCGGGCAGTCTGACGCACCACGTCGAGCGTCCGATCGCCCACGCCGCGCGTCGGGGTATTGACCACACGCTCAAACGCCGCGTCGTCATTGCGGTTCGCGATCAGACGCAGATAGGAGAGCGCATCTTTGATCTCCTGACGTTCAAAGAAGCGCATGCCGCCATAAATCCGGTAGGGCATGCTGCTCTGCAGCAGCGCCTCTTCCAGCACACGCGACTGGGCGTTACTGCGGTAGAGAATGGCGCAGTCATTGAGTGCCCCGCCGTTCTCCATCCAGACCTTAATGCGGTTCACCACGAAGCGCGCTTCATCCAGCTCATTGAAGGCGCAGTAGATAGAGATCGGTTCCCCATCGCTGCCGTCGGTCCAGAGCTCTTTACCCAGCCGGCCATTGTTATTGGCGATCAGGGCGTTGGCGGCTTTCAGAATGTTATTGGTTGAGCGATAGTTCTGCTCCAGACGGATGGTTTCCGCGCCGGGAAAATCCTGCAGGAAGCGCTGAATATTTTCGACCTGCGCGCCGCGCCAGCCGTAGATCGACTGGTCATCGTCACCCACGATGATCACCCGGCCGCTGTCACCCGCCAGCATCCGAATCCAGGCATACTGAATGTTGTTGGTATCCTGGAACTCATCCACCAGCACGTTGGTAAAGCGTTCGCGGTAGTGATTCAGAATGTGCGGCTTGTTGAGCCATAACTCATGCGCACGCAGCAGCAGCTCGGCAAAGTCCACCAGACCGGCGCGATCGCACGCTTCCTGATAGGCCTGATAGATGCGCAGCCAGGTCTGCTCGATCGGATTGCCGTAGCTTTCGATATGCTTTGGCCGCAGGCCTTCATCTTTTTTGCCGTTGATGTACCACATGCCCTGACGTGCAGGCCACTGCTTCTCATCCAGGTTCATCGATTTAATCAGGCGCTTAAGCAGGCGCAGCTGATCTTCGCTGTCGAGGATCTGAAAGTCCTGTGGCAGACCGGCGTCAAGGTGATGAGCACGCAGCAGGCGATGCGCCAGACCGTGGAAGGTGCCGATCCACATCCCGCCCTGGCTGGTGCCAATCAGCTGCTCAATACGGTGACGCATCTCCGCCGCCGCTTTGTTGGTAAAGGTCACCGCCATAATGGAATAGGGTGAACAGTTCTCTACCGACATCAGCCAGGCGATGCGATGCACCAGCACCCGCGTTTTGCCACTGCCCGCGCCTGCCAGCACCAGCAGGTTACTGCGCGGGGCCGCTACGGCCTCACGCTGATTGTCATTTAACCCATCGAGCAGTTCAGAAACGTCCATAAGCACCGGTTACCAAAGAGAAAACGCCGTCATCGCGCGCGGTATTGCGCCTGCCACAGACAAGGCTGGCGGCAAAGCTGAAAGCGGCAACGACTGGATAAATTTACAGCCATTATAGCAGTGAGGTGAGTGATGCCAACCGCGAAATTTCGACATGCGGCAACAGGCGCGCGTCCGGGATATGCATCAGGTTGCCCTGCCGCAGGTTAATCCAGCACGCCTGCAGCCCGCCGCGCAGCGAACCCGCCACGTCAGTGGTGAGATCGTCGCCCACATGCAGAATATGGTGGGGGGCGATAGCAAGACGCTGCGCCGCCAGCTGATACATATCCTGCCACGGCTTGGCGCGCCCGTCGGGCCCGGCGCGCAGAGTGAACTGAAAATACCCGGCAATACCCATTTTTTCCGGGCTGGCGTTGCCGTTGGTGATCGCCACCAGCGGCACCTTCTCCGCCAGCGCTTTCAGCGTCTGATGGGTTTCCTCCGGCATCACAACCTGACTCCGCCACTGGTGGAAGACCGCCATCACCTCTGCCGCGCCCGCCGTGGCTTCCGCCGCAGAGAGGCCGATATTCAGCATCGCCAGCTCAACCGAACGGCGGCGCCACTCCGAAACGTCGTGAAAGATGTCGGGCTCGCGCTGCAACAGCTCATCACGCAGTTGCTGATAATCCTGCGGCGTAAAGTCGCGCAGCGCCGGATGAAAAGCCTGTAACGCGGCATGAGACTCCAGCGTGGTGCGGCGGATCACCGGGTAGTTATCGTAAAGCGTGTCATCAAGGTCGAAAGTCATGGCTTTGATGGCCGACAGCGGACGATAAAACTTCATTCGTTCTTTCCTCGTTTGGCGCGGGGATGCGCGGCGTCATACACCGAAGCCAGATGCTGGAAGTCGAGATGGGTATAGATCTGGGTCGTCGACAGGTTCGCATGCCCCAGCAGCTCCTGCACGGCGCGCAGATCGCCGCTGGATTCCAGCAGATGCGTTGCAAAGGAGTGACGCAGCTTATGTGGATGGATATGACTGGCGACGCCCTGGCGAATGCCCCATTCGGCGAAGCGCTTCTGCACGCTACGCGGCGAGATGCGGTTGCCACGCGTTGAAAGAAACAGCGCATCATCCTGACAGCCGAAGGTCTCACGCAGCGGCAGCCACTGTTCGATCCAGGTCACGGCCGTGCGGCCAATCGGCACCCGGCGCTCTTTACTGCCCTTACCCACCACCCACACCTCACCGGAATCGAGGTCGACGTGGCGGCAATCCATATTGACCAGTTCAGAGAGACGCAACCCGCCGCCATACATCACCTCCAGCATCGCCCGGTCGCGAACGGCCAGCGGATCGCTGAGATCGATCTCCAGCAGCTGATTCACTTCATCAACGTCGATATTCTTCGGCAGATGGCGCGCTTTACGCGGCGTCATCACCCCTTTGGCGGGGTTAGCGGCGAGCATACCCTGACTGACCTGCCAGTCCAGGAAACTGCGCAGGGCTGAGAGACGCAGCGCAAGGCTGCTGGCCGAGAGTCCGGCGCGGCGGCTGCGTGCCGCCATACTGCGCACCTGGGCGGGCTCCAGCGCGGCCCAGCTGCTGAGCTTCATCTCATCCGCAATGGCGACCAGCGCAGCCAGCTGGCGCGCATAGCTGCTCTGGGTCAGCGGACTTAACTGGCGTTCCACTTTCAGGAAGCGCAGAAATCCGTCAACGGCCTCCTGCAGCGCGCTGCTCATGCGCGTTCAACCCAGCGCGACAGCAGACCTGGCATCATCTGTGACAGGTGCTGCAACAGCAGCGTTCCCATGCCTGACTGATAGTGCTGGCTGTCGCGGCTGCTGAAAATCAGCACGCCGAGGTCGCCCGCTTCGCCCATCAGCGACATCGCTACCGAGCCGATCGCTTTAGCCTGCGGCAGCAGCAGCAGCAGTTCCGGGCCGTTGATGTTGCCGAGATAGTGGTGCTGATGACCGAAACGCTGAATACGCAGCGGTTCGAAGGCCTGACGCGACAGGCTCAGCTGGAAGAAATCGGAGGGGGCGCCCAGCAGCCATTTATCGCTGAACAGCCGCACGTTGGCACCCGCCAGCCCCAGCTCTCGCGCCCAGCGATGCAGCCGGTTGAGCATATCCTGCAGCGAGTCAGCCGCGGCCAGATGGCTCTCCAGCGACAGCAGACGATCAAACAGCTCATGATTGGCGCTGGCCTGCTCCATCAGCAGCGTGATCTCCTCTTCCAGCCGCTGGATGTGGTTGCGCTGACGCGCCATATGCCACTCCACCAGCGAGACGCTGCCGCGAACCGGATGCGGCACGGCCATCTGTTCCACTTCGCGGGCGTTACGGATAAAGAAATCGGGATTCTGCCGCAGATAATCACTGACGGCCTGATCGTCCAGCAGAACCGAACTGTCAGCCTGCTCTTCGATATTTTTCATAGATGAATAAACCCATCGTAGACGTGTGTCGCAGGACCGGTCATGTAGAGCGGCTGTCCGGCCCCTTTCCAGGTGATATGCAGGGTTCCGCCGGGCAGATCGACACGCACTTTGGGTGCCAGAATGCCCTGCTGGATGCCGCATGCCACGGCAGCACAGGCGCCGCTGCCGCACGCCTGCGTTTCTCCCGCGCCGCGTTCGTAGACGCGCAGGCGGATGTGTTCGGGATTGACGATCTCCATGAAGCCCACATTGACCCGCTCCGGGAAGCGCTCATGGCTTTCCAGAATCGGGCCCAGCAGTTCAACCTGTGCGGTTTTCACACTTTCAACCTGAATCACGCAGTGCGGATTGCCCATCGACACCGCGCCCAGCATCACCGTCTGTTCGGCCACGCGCAGCAGATAGAGGTTTTCCGCTTTATTGGCACGGAACGGCACCTGCTGCGGCTCAAAGTTCGGTTCGCCCATGTTCACGCGCACCTGATCGTCCGGCGTCACGGTTAACACCATGCGGCCATTCTGGGTACTGACCCGGATATCGCTTTTGTTGGTCAGCCCTTTCAGCTGCACAAAGCGGGCAAAGCAGCGTGCGCCGTTACCGCACTGAGCCACTTCGCTGCCGTCGGCGTTGAAAATGCGGTAGTGGAAATCGAGATCGGGATCGTAGGGCGGTTCAACAATCAGCAGCTGATCGAAGCCGATCCCCAGATGACGATCGGCCAGCCGGCGGATCAATTCCGGCGAAAAGAAGACGTTTTGCGTCACCGCATCCACAACCATAAAATCGTTGCCGAGACCGTGCATTTTGGAGAACTGCATTTTTTGCTCCGCCGGGTAAGCCATCAGATTAGTTCGCTTTTACGCCTGAATTGCCGGTTACCAGCCCGCCCACATCGGCTTTAGAGGCGTCCGCTTTCTGGCGTTCGGTCGGCGCTTGTTGTTTCTTCGGCTGATCCTTCGGCGGGAAGTAAAGCGGCCCTTTCAGACCACAACCTGCAAGGCTGATTACTGCCAGTGTCATGGCAAACAGGCTTATCACTTTCTTCATTCTTTATGCTCTTCATGTCCTTTACCTGGATGCTTATCATCGCAGTTGAAGGTGGAAAAGCAACAGGAAATCCCCGCAAATAGCGTGAACCTGATAAGCGGTCAGGAAGCGCGCGGCCACCTGCTGAGCGCAGGCAGCCGGTCGGCATCAGTGCACCTGATAGCGTGGCTGATAGTCGCTGTTGTCGTTGTCAGGCTGGCTGGTGCAGAGCTGGGTCAGCGTCTGACTGCGGAACGGTATCACCTGAAAACGCTCGCCGGTGTTCACTATCTGGTAGAACTGCGGCAGGTTAAAGTTGATGAAGCTCGACCCGTAGGTAAAGCGATCGTGCGAGGAGGAGTAGAACCGGCTGACGTCGCGCACCAGCTCCTCTTTGCTGCCTTCGCAGTGATGGTAAACCTCAACCCGGTTGGACTCATCCAGGATATAGATATTGAAGCCCTGGTCGTCCGTCGTGTTCTCGAAAAAGAACTGAATAATGCCTTCGCTGGCATAGCCGTTGACCACCGGCGGCAGCGGCGTCTGGTTGGTTTCGACTTTGATCGACAGCCCGTGCAGCTTGTTATTGGAGATCGCGCCATAAAACTCCACCGCGTTTTCCAGCTTCTGCACGGAGACGCTCATGCGTTCAAAGAAGAGTCCCCAGGTCTGGCCAGCCATACGTAGCGCCTTGAAGCGGCCAGGCTCCTGACGCGTGCTGGAGAGGCGCAGCTCAATGCACTCGGACACCAGCTGCTGAACGCGCGTGCGAATCAGACCGCGCAGATGCTGGCTGTAGCAGAAGACTTCTACCGTGTCTGGCGGTGCGGCATCCTGGTGCATCTTCCCCAGAATGGTTTTCAGTCCCTCGATCATCGCCTGTTCACCGCTGAAGTGCAGGGTTCGCACCTCATTCCAGGAGTTACGGTAGAGCAGGTCAATGCTGCCAATCAGACACTGCTGCTGCTGACCGAAGCTGAAGACATCGAGTTTGCGGAAGTCAAAATGCACCACCTGATTGCGGAAGGCCGCCGTCGGATCGTGCTCAAGGTTCACGATAATCGCCAGGTGCCGAATTTCGCACGGGCTGTAGAGCGCTTTGGGCGTCGGCGCAGGCAGGCGCAGCGGAAAGTGGCTGGAGACGTCGTTAACCAGCTCCTGCAGGCGCGCCAGATCGCAGGTGTCATTGCCTTTGATATGCAGCCGGGTTTTGCGGGTCAGCAGGCCATTAAACCACGCCCACGCCACCAGTTTGTTCAGATAGCGGTTATATTCCAGCGGCTGATGGCTGATGATCGAATCCATATCCGGCGCCTGATTATAGAGATACCAGCCGGAGCGGTTTGCACGGCCAGGCGGCACATGAATAAAGGTCAGGTTCGGCTCAGAGAGATCGGGTGAAATCTGCGGGTTCACCAGCGTCACTTTGCCCGGCAGCGCCTCAAAGGCGGCATACAATTTACGGGTCAGCACGCCGATATCCTGCGGGCTGGCGCTCACGCTTAAATTGTTACGGCGGGCAAAGCGGATCAGGTTGCGATAGCTCTGCATCATCGCATCCAGCAGTTCATTGTGGGCTTCACGCACGCGCTCGATTTTCCACCCGGCGCGGTTATCCAGGATACCGAGCTTCTCGTCGTTCCAGCCCCACTCTTTCACCAGCTGCGATAAAATTTCGCGACGCCAGCCGCTGCGCTGCGGATGGTCGTCCGTGCTGAGCTTTTCGCACACTTTGAGATAGAAACAGCGCCGCACCAGGTCGAGACGCGGCTGATCGTCGATGCTGGTCAGATAGTGCGTCACGCGCTCCAGCATCATGCAGTAAGGGTCCAGCCCGAAGCAGATGATTTCGCCATCGTGCAGACGCTGTTTAATGTCCATCGCCAGCAGCTGGGTGTTCGGGTATTCCCAGCTGTAGGCTTCCAGCAGCAGGGTCTTCAGCACCGCTTTATAGGGCGAATCGATGCTCTTATAGAGCTGCCACAGGCTGGCACCGAAATACTCTTCCGCCGACAGGGTGCCAAGGCCGCCCAGATCGAGCCACTCGTTAGGCGTCAGCACCCCTTTGGCATAGAGCGACATCACGTAATCGTCGTAGTGATGCTCCTCTTCGCCCGGTACCATGTTCCACAGGAGGCGTTTACCCGCCATACGCACTGCGGTGCGGTAAAACTCATCCAGCAGGAGAATGTGTTGCGTTGAGCCGCAATCTTCACCGCCCAGACTGCCGCTTTCGTTGTGACGGAAGCGGTTCTCGTCGATCAGGAAGAAGCTCACTTCCACGCCCATCGAGACGCACCACTTCTGCAGCAGCGTGCATTTGCGCTGCAGATTCAGGCGCTCTTCATTATCCAGCCAGGATTGATGGCAGACCCAGATATCGAGATCCGAGACGCTGTTCTGCCCGACAGAGGAGGTGCTACCCATGGAGTAGATCGCCGTGATCGGCATTTCGCCTTTCGGCGCATCGGCATGGCGCAGGTCGCTGTCACCGGTGAGATCGGCCAGTAGCTGACGCTGGTTTTCATCAGGCGTGAAAAAGCTGATGCCATGTGGAACGTTACCTTCAAGGTAACCCGGCATCTGCGGATGTTGATAATGTAATAAGGTTGGCAGCAGACTGTAGACGCGCTGAAAAGCGGGTCCCATGGCAGCCAGCGCACGATCAACGCGCAGCTGGTTGATTGCATCCAGTCTCTGTTTCAGTGTCTCAATGTAGAGGTACAAGACGTTTCGCCTGATTGTCCCAGTGTTTAAGCACCCTGTTTCCCCGCTCTGCCGCTTATAAAAGTAAAAAAGTGGGCAGATAATTGCTGGAAACGTGATCAATCTAACACCCGGCAGATTGACCGTAAAGAAAGTTGCGCTACTTAACAGTTTAGCACGTTCTTACCAGCTTCCCGCCTTTTCAGCACTGGTTCCCACGTGATGGCTTGATAAACCGGGCCTGAAACCGCTCACAGGCCGTTTTCAATCCGTTGAAACTGACAGTATTCACCCAGAGATGATAGGATATTCAGTGAACGATAAAAATGGTTAACAGCATGTTAGACAAAATTTTCAGAATTGCTACAAGACAAAGCCCGCTCGCATTATGGCAGGCACATTATGTACAGCAACGCCTGATGAGCGCCCATCCGGGACTGCGCGTTGAACTGGTGCCAATGGTCACCAAGGGTGACATTATTCTTGATACGCCGCTGGCGAAAGTCGGCGGTAAAGGGCTGTTTGTCAAAGAGCTGGAGCTGGCGATGCTGGATGGCCGGGCCGATATGGCGGTGCACTCAATGAAAGATGTGCCGGTCGATTTCCCTGAAGGTCTGGGCCTCGTAACCATCTGCGAGCGCGACGATCCGCGCGATGCGTTCGTTTCTCATCATTATGACAGCCTGGACGCGCTGCCTCAGGGTGCTATTGTCGGCACCTCCAGCCTGCGTCGTCAGTGCCAGATTAGCGCTCGCCGCCCGGATCTGGTGATCCGCTCGCTGCGGGGCAATGTGGGCACCCGTCTGAGCAAACTGGATGCCGGTGAATATGACGCGATTATTCTCGCCGTTGCCGGGCTGAAACGTCTGGGACTGGAAGATCGTATTCGTCAGGCCCTGCCTGCTGAAGTCTCCTTACCCGCCGTGGGCCAGGGCGCAGTCGGTATTGAATGCCGTCTGGATGACACCACCCTGATCGGCCTGCTGCAGGCGCTGAATCACGACGACACGGAAGTCTGTGTCAGAGCGGAACGCGCCATGAATACCCGTCTCGAAGGGGGGTGTCAGGTGCCTATCGGCAGTTTCGCCGTGCTGGAAGGCGATGAACTCTGGCTGCGCGGCATGGTCGGTGCACCGGATGGTCATGTAATGGTCAGCGGCGAGCGTCGTGGTTCGCGGGATCAGGCCCGCGAGATGGGCATTTCACTGGCCGACGAGCTGCTGGACGGTGGCGCCCGTGAGATTCTGCAGGACGTTTACCAGGGGCAGCCACCGGCATGACCATTCTGGTGACGCGCCCGGAACCCGCCGCGGCAGAGCTGGTGTCACGCCTGCATGCCCTTGGCAGGCAGGCGTGGAGCCTGCCGCTAATCGAGTTCGCACCGGGCGCGGACCTCCCCTTTCTGCCTCAGAAGCTCGCCGCCCTCCGCCCGGGGGACCTGGTTTTCATTCTTTCTCAGCAGGTTATTCACTACGCGCAGCACGCGATCAAAGCATGGCCCGGCGAGCTGGACTATTATGCAATTGGTCGCAGCACTGCGCTGGCGTTTCACACCGCCAGCGGCCGGCAGGTAACATGGCCCCATGCTCATGAAACCAGTGAAGAACTGATTCAGCTGAATACGCTGCAGCAGATTGCCGGTAAACGTGCGCTGATCCTGCGCGGCGACCCCGGACGCGAATTGCTGGCAGAGACATTAACCCGGCGTGGTGCTGAGGTGACGTTTGCTGCCTGTTACCAGCGCTGTCAGAAGCATTACGACGGACCGGTCGAAGGCCGCCGCTGGCGCGATCGCGGCGTCTCGGTACTGGTGGTCACCAGCGGTGAAATGTTACAACAGCTCTTTTCGCTGTTCCCCGCAGTTGATCGCGAGGAATGGCTGCTCAACTGCCGACTGATTGTCGTCAGTGAACGTTTGGCTACCCTGGCTGCAGGATTGGGTTGGCAGGATATTCAGGTAGCCGATGGTGCCGATAACGATGCGCTGCTGCGCGCGTTACGATGAACTTAACAATGGGATGTGCCACATATGACGGAACAAAAAGACTCCTCCGCCATGGTTGAAGAAACCACCCCAGCGGTCGACCGCTCTCTCTCCAGCAACGACACGCCTCCGCGCAATGCGAATAAAGGTGGCATGGCGCTGGGGGCAGTGGCGATCGTCATTGCGCTGGCGATGGGGGCAGGTTTATACCTTTACGGGAAACATCAGGCTGATTTACAGGCACAAACCAATCAGAAGCTGAGTGACCAGCTGAGTGCGCTGCAGCAGCAGGCCAGCAGCGACAAACAGCAGCTGACCCAGCAGCTGAGCGGCGCTGAAACCGCACTGCAGACGGCACAGGCCCAGCAGAACGCGTCAGCCAAAGAGCTGGAAACCCTGCGTGAAAAAATGGCCGTGATTTCCGGCAATGACGTGCGCAGCTGGTTGCTGGCCCAGGCCGATTATCTGGTGAAACTGGCTGGCCGCAAGCTCTGGAGCGATCAGGATGTCACGACCGCCGCTGCGCTGCTGAAAAGCGCCGATGCCAGCCTGGCCGACATGAACGATCCCAGCGTAATGAACGTGCGTCGCGCCCTGACCCAGGACATCAGCAACCTCTCCTCCGTGACGCAGGTCGATTATGATGGCGTGATCCTCAAGCTGAATCAGCTGTCGAACAACGTCGACAATCTGCGTCTGGCAGACAACGACAGCGATGATGCGCCGATGGACAGCGATGGCGGCGAACTGTCGGGTTCCGTGCGCGAGTGGCGTCAGAACCTGGTGAAGAGCTGGCACAACTTTATGGATGACTTTATTACCATCCGCCGCCGCGATAACACCGCTCAGCCGCTGCTGGCCCCGAATCAGGATGTCTATCTGCGGGAGAATATCCGCTCGCGTCTGCTGATCGCAGCGCAGGCTGTGCCGCGTCATCAGGATGAGATTTACAAACAATCTATCGATACCGTCTCCGCCTGGGTTCGTGCCTGGTATGACACTAACGATGCGGCAACGAAAGCCTTCCTTGCCCAGCTGGATGAGCTGAGCCAGCAGAACATCAATATGGATCTGCCTGACACGCTGGAAAGCCAGCCGTTGCTGGAACAGCTGATGCAGACCCGTGTGCGGAACCTGTTAGCACAGCCCTCTGCCGCTGCCACTCAGCAGGGAGGCTAAGCATGCTTAAGGTATTTATCCTCTTTATCCTGCTGATTGCGGGCGTGGTACTGGGACCGATGATTGCCGGTCATCAGGGCTATGTGCTGATTCAGACTGATAACTGGAATATCGAAACCAGCGTCACCGGGCTGGTGATTATCCTTATTCTCAGCCTGCTGGTGATTCTGGCCGTGGAGTGGCTGCTGCGTCGCGTGCTGCGAACCGGCGCACGCACCCGGGGCTGGTTTACCGGACGTAAACGTCGCCGCGCCCAGCGTCATACGCAGACTGCGCTGATGAAGCTGGCGGAAGGTGACCACCGTCAGGCGGAAAAACTGCTCTCTAAAGATGCCGATCACGCGGATGTGCCGGTAGCAAACTACCTGCTGGCTGCGGAAGCCGCGCAGCAGCGCGGTGATGAAGTGCGTGCCAATCAGCATCTTGAACGCGCGGCAGAGCTGTCCGAAAACAATACTATTCCGGTAGAAATTGCCCGCGCACGTATTCAGCTGGCGCGCAATGAAGATCACGCTGCACGTCACAGCATCGATCGTTTGCTGGAAGTGGCACCGCGTCATCCTGAAGTGCTGCGTCTGGCTGAACAGGCCTATGTCCGTACCGGCGCCTGGAGTGCGCTGCTGGATATTCTGCCTGCGATGCAGAAAGCGCAGGTCGGCGACGACCTCCATCGCGACGCGTTGCAGCAGCAGGCCTGGCTGGGCCTGATGAATCAGGCGATGGCCGATCAGGGCAGTGACGGTCTGAAGCGCTGGTGGAATACGCTGAGCCGTAAGACCCGTCAGGATACCACGCTGCAGGTCGCCATGGCGGATCACCTGATTGAGTGCAACGATCATGACACCGCGCAGTCAATCGTGCTGGAAGGCCTCAAGCGTCATTATGACGATCGTCTGGTGCTGCTGATGCCCCGCATTAAAAGCGGCAATCCGGAAGCACTTGAGAAGGCCTTACGTCAGCAGATCAAACAGCATGGCGCAACGCCGCTGCTGCACAGCACGCTGGGGCAGTTGCTGATGCGCCATGGAGAGTGGCAGCAGGCAGCGGATGCTCTGCAGCAGGCGCTGGCACAGCGTCCTGACGCATTCGATTATGCGTGGCTGGCGGATGTTTATGATCGTCTGCATCGTCCGGAAGAGGCCGCGAAGATGCGCCGTGAAGGCTTACTGCTGACGCTGAAAAATAATCCTGGCGCCTGACAGGCGCAAAGCTAACTAAGCCGGGCTCGCCCGGCTTTTTTGTGCCCGCAATCTGCCGCTCCTTCTCCTCAGGCAAAAAAAAACACCTGCCAGTGGCAGGTGTAAGATCAGGTCGGTAAGACAACCGGGAGGTACCCGACTCAACGTGGTGTCTGGTAATCCTGTAAGGCTTACGCGATACAGGCAGGCAGACAACAGGTACCTAAAATTGGCTCTGCATCATTCCCAGGTTTATGCAGCATCAGCAGACATAAGAGGTGGAATGAGCATCTACAGCAGGAGTATTGCACAAGCCGTGCCAGTTTGAAGGTTATTTTAAAAACTATTTTAAATCATAATGTTATTGAAGATGCTGAGTGCTCCAGCGGGGCAGATGGCGGGTAAGTGTCGGTATCTGGCGACAGCAGAGACTTTCTCTGTCTCTGAACGGAGACAGCGAGCCCGGACTCTTTATGAATCTATAAATAACAATAACTTATTTGTCGGCAATTCACGACGCTAGCGATCCTGCTTCAGCAACCTTCTCTGACAACTGACTCACTCAAAGCGGGTAATCTGGCATCAAACAATACGCTAACGAGCACGCCGGCTCTCACCACAGTGCGGGCTTCAGGGAGCATACGCCTTTCGCAAAGACGCAAAAGACGCCATCCCTGGCAGGCTCAGCGCGGGCCATCCCTGGCCCGCTATGCTTTGCTACAGGCGTATGCTCCCTTCGCTTTAAGTCTGGCAGACGCATTAAGTACTGACATAAGCTTCAGAGGGTTTACAGCAATGAAGAAGCTCAACGCGCAGGGAGCACGGTCAGAAGAGGAAAGCGTCCCGCCGCCCGGATAAAAACGCCGGGAGCGTTTTTGAACAACGCAACGCGTTGGCCCGTTTACGGGCGCACCACATGGATGAGGTGCATAATCGCGTGGGTCGGGCGGCCATGGATGGCTTAAGCGACTTTCCGATCTGACTGGGTTCCTTTCGCAGGCTCAGATTTACAGCAAACTTATCTCGCCGTACCTGCCTGAACCTTCTGCAAAAATCCTCACCCACTTTTCTACAGACGAAAAAAAACCTGTCTTTTCAGACAGGTTTCTAAAAATGGTCGGCGAGAGAGGATTCGAACCTCCGACCCACTGGTCCCAAACCAGTTGCGCTACCAAGCTGCGCTACTCGCCGATTTTTTTAACTGTTTTGCCTGGTGCGAAGAGAGGGACTTGAACCCTCACGTCCGTTAAGACACTAACACCTGAAGCTAGCGCGTCTACCAATTCCGCCACCTTCGCGTATCCCAGCAAAATCTGGGGTGGCTA
>Ga0157366_1000084_pt1 | contig 53394 bp, 44 predicted proteins | sample AttbisABBM1_FD_113149 | JGI IMG/M metagenome (GOLD analysis project Ga0157366, IMG submission 113149) | Fungus gardens microbial communities from leaf cutter ant in Botucatu, State of São Paulo, Brazil - Atta bisphaerica ABBM1 | ecosystem: Host-associated > Fungi > Mycelium > Unclassified ...
AGGCGAAACTCGGGGCTAAAATTGCGTCTGTTACGTCCGGTCATAATGTCACCTATTTTGACTATGAGGCGATGATATCACCTCTATTCAGGTGGCCAAATTAACTATGCCACTACACCACCACATAACGAAGCATTAAAGATAAGATATAATTAGAGCGGATAGTAGAATGGATCATTGATAGTCCGCTGTTCGCTCATAGCAGACTACAAGCGCTTAGGTTCTGCCCACCTTGTACCAGAAGCTGTCAATGCTAGTATTGCGATGTATCGATCAACGAGTGAAGATCAGGATATATGATGGTAACCAGAGAAAGCATGAAACAATGGATCGTTGAGTGTCTTCGGGAACGTGGTGGTAGTGCTTGGCCACGTGAAGTTTCAAAGTACGTATGGGACAGCTACGAGGCTGAGCTTAGAGATTCGGGCGATATGTTGTATACGTGGCAATATGACATTCGTTGGGCCGCTCAACAATTGAGAAACGAGGGTACTTTGAAACCAGTAAATAGACGCAGAGATTTGCCATGGGAACTAGCATAGCAAAGTAGGGTTAACGTTCATTTCGCCTCAATTTCTATCTGACTTTGTTCTGAGTGGATGGGAATTGATACCCTGATGAAAACTTTCCTGCCTGAATATTGCTTTGACAGCCATTTCAGTGTTCTACTGATATGGCTTTATACCCACTAGTGATGTCTATTTTTTGTACGGATTTTAACTTGTGGGTACAAGTGCGGGTATAACTATTTATGCCTTTTTATAAACTGCATTGATATCAGTCTATTGGGTGTGAAATTCGAGTCCGGCCTTCGCACCGTATGCAGAAATTAAGTCACCTAAGAATGGCTTGTTTATGCCTGAAACCAGCTAGTCACCTTCCTTTTTACCCGTTTTTAATTCGTATAATGTACGATGGTATATCGCATCAATTTGTATACCAATATATATCTAAAGTTCGATTTTGATCGGTATATGTTTTTGGTCAAAATTTGCCGTCAATGATAGATATTGCACTGATCTATCAGAAACAGTTTTTGTTCCAGGACTTAACTCAGATCCCTGAATATCTTATAAACCGTTTTCTGATCGTTTTCGGACAACTAAGTTAAGAGATTTTCACGCGCCAGGGTACGCAGGTCATTATGCGCGGTGTTATCCGATACGCCCAGCATCTCGGCAGCACTGGCTGCGGAATATTTCTTACTTGGTTCTGCCAGAATGATGTTCAGGAGTGTGACTTGCCGTCCATTCAGCCGCGATAAACTCTCTGATTTATACAAAAAAATGGAGGGACTACCGCGGCAAAATTCATCAAATGGAAGATATCGACCTTTATCGTCCGTCATGCGATGGTAGCGCTGGTGGGCTTCCAGATCCGCTCCGGTAAATTGGGAAAATGGAATAAGTACCGGTGGTCTTTTGACTGGCATGTAACTATCTCAAAATTTTATGGATTTGAGATAGGGCGTTCTCTGTTAGACATGCTTAATACCACGAGGCGATCCATACCGCCCCGCGTTTGATCAGAACGTTACATTGACTTTTGCCCACCATGTTCGGCCTGGCTCATTGACCGGCGTATTTGCCGAATAGCCAAAGGTGCTGTTGCCTGCAAGATTAAGATGCTCGTTGTAAGTGGTGTCGAACAGGTTATCGACGCCTGTACTGATCTTAAGGTTCTTTGTGGCCTGATAAGCAACGTTGGCAGAGAAAATAGCGAAGCCTGCACTTTTTTCAAAGTCTTTACCCACAACGTTGCCTTCGTTATTAGCAATGCGGTGCTGGCTGCTGACCAGCCTCAGCAGGCCACCGCTGCTCCAGTTGCCTGATTCCCAGTTCAACCCCAGGCGCGCTTCAAGCGGAGGGATCTGAGGTAGAGGCTTATGGTCAGAGGTGTTTTTTGCGTATGAGTAGGCAAGGCTGGCATCAGTCTTCCAGTTATCAGAGAGTTGATAGCTGAACCCCGTTTCACCGCCCATGGCAGTCGCATCCACGTTGTCCGCCTGACTGACATAGGCATTGTTCGGGTCATAGCGGAAAAGGATATAATCGTTCACACGGCCGAGGTATGCTGAAACCCATCCGGTGAAACGTTCGCCGCTGTATTGAGCACCGATATCAAGTTGAGTTGTCTTTTCAGTCTTTACGTTATCGAATGCGCTGGCGCTGCCACCGGGTCCGTAGGTCGGTGAGAACAGCTCCCAGTAGTCAGGAAAGCGTTCTGTGTAGCCCACGCCGGCATACATCATCAGCGGTATATCACTAAGGGTGTGCTCAAACCGGACAAAGCCTGCTGGCAGTGTATCGTTACGGCTACCTGCGCCAGTCCCGGTGTAGTTATCGACTATTGTCCTGTCCAGACGAGCACCGCCGATGACTTTGCTGTCAGGAGTGGCAAACCACGTCAGCTCACTGAAGATACCGTAATCGTGAAAGCGCGCATCTTTGACCCAGTTGTTGTGATCTTTGTTGCGATGCGTGTTGGTCTGCATATCTGCCCCGCTTTGCAGCTGAAAATCCTGCCACAACCAGGTGCCCATCATGCGGCCTCCTACGGTGCGGCGATCAAGCTGCATGGCCATCGGCGAGCTCATATCCATGGAGGAAGAGTCAGACATATCCATTGATGTTCCCATATCCATGGAAGAACCCATGCCCATGGAAGACCCCATATCCATGCCGGAACTCATACTTCCTGGCGAGGATGGGCCAGGCGAACGCAGGGTGTAGTTATCCATAATATGGTTGGCATAGTTGTAGTACGCGCTGGCCTCAAACTTATCAAACACCTCGCCGATGTTGGATTTTTCAAAGCGCATCCCCAGGCTTTCACGTTTGAACTGTGAGCCGTCCATACTGCGACCGGCATAGCGTGCTTCACCATCACCTTTGCCTGCACTCACTTCAAACAGGGTGTCTTTGTCGGGCGTCCAGCCAACTGCCACATCGGCGTTCCATTTATCCCACTTTGAAGCAACTCTGTCGCCGTTACCGTCTTTATAGTCACTGGCGCGTGATTTGTTACCGGTCAGGCGAATATAGCCGTCTTCACTGCCCAGACTGATGTCGGCGTTTTCATCAAAACGACGGTTGGAAGCGGCAAGCAGACTGGCACTACCCTGAATGCCCGGTTTGTCGAACTGCGGAGGAGTGCGGTCAAAGCGCAGCGTACCTGCTGAATTCCCCGGTCCCCACAAGACTGTTTCCGGGCCTTTTACCAGCGTCAGCACGTCAAAGCTTTCCGGTGAGATATAAGAACTCGGCGCATCCATACGTGCAGGGCAGGCGCCCAGCATCTCACCGTTATTGGTCAGAATGCGCAGTCTTGAACCAAACATCCCCCTGAACACCGGATCGCCATTGGTACCACCGTTACGGATCTGGGAAAAGCCGGGAATAGTTTTCAGATAATCAGAACCGTCACTAGCCGGCACTGGCTGGCGTGGTGTTTTAAGGTTTGTCACCAGACTCAGAGGCGATATATCCGGTGCTGATACTGTCATGACCGGTTCGGTTTTAACCGTTTTGATGTCCGCATCCTGACGTGACAAAGGTGCTTCGCTGGCAAATGTTGTCCCCGGTGAAATACAACCCATAGCCACAGCTAAACTGAGCGCCCGCAGAGGCAGAAGTTCCTGATACATATTTAATCCTAAATTTCACATACAGTTCGTATGTCCACGGCTTATTGCAGAAGACATTTCAGGTATCTGGCGGAGAAGTATTATTGGTCCTGTGATATTCGGCGCAGAGCTCATTAATATTCCATCACGCCGTTTTTATCGACGCACAGATGTTTAATTACGCTATGTGATTCGAATTATTCAGGCCAAAGAAAACTCTGCGCCATACGCATAATTTAAAAATCAATAAAAGTGCCGACGGTGTAATAGCCGACGTGTTTCAGGATCAATAAGCAGGTGGCGCGCGGGGTTGTGCGATGCCAGGGTAGAAAGGTGTAAAGTGTCGGAGAATACGTAATGGGGGAGGTGTGACCGATATTCGCAGCGTGAGCCAGATAATGGCGAAAAATACCCAAATCATCAGCGGACAATGGATTAACATCACACAGTAACCGCAAGCCACGCCGTCCATCTTGTCGCCATGCATCATCCCCGGCATATCGGCTATTGAGGTCTGTGCAGAGTGGTCATGCTGTACTATTTCATGGTGCGTGGGCGTATTTTCTGTACTCATGCCCACATCCTGGCCGCTACTCTCAGTCATATGATGCATGTGATGCGTCTTTTCGGATGATGCAGGAATAGCATGCTCCTCATCCCGATTTTCCAGCGTTTTCGACACTTCCGGCGCGACAAACAGCAGCAGCATCGCAAAAATCGCGATCAGCACAGGCAGCTTGTATCGGGCAATACGAACAAGAGAATACAAATCAACGCATCCATCAGTTCCGGGAAAGTGCCAATAGTGTAAGGGAATATCTAATGAAATGTTAATAAAACAGCACAGAAAAACAATTTATTTCAGCAGCATAAAAAGAAACATTAATATAACAAAATTAAAACATTTAAAGGAATGGCAGATGATAAATAATAGCAGGATCGATAAGTATATCAGTGATGTATAGCTGGCAAAGGAAATATGCCAGATAAGGAACCGTGCTTTATATAATAACAAGGCGTAATTATTAAAGAAGATTATTTTACAGTGAATGATTCCCGGTACCGGCAGCGATGAATGACTGTGCGGGCGGTAGATTTGTCACATGGCAGAAACAGAAAATCCCTTGCTGTTTGCTCGTTGGCAAGCAAGTGCCAGACGGTGTCGATCCAGAAGAGGGGCCGCTACCTGAAGCGGGATTGTCCATTTTGGAATGACTGAGACGGCTACTGGCGCAGCATTTATGGTAACGGCCTCTGTAATCCAATGGCTTGTATAGGGATTGCCCCGCAGCAGTATGGCACGACATTGTCCCGTGGAGCGATAGTCAGTAACGAGAGATTAAATGGGTTAACTACGGATAACCGCTATTGTTGGCCCGTCTCGTCTGGTACGGGGAAATCTACCTTAGCGCGCTTATTGTTGCGCTTCTTCGATCCAACCCAGGGACGCATCACGCTCGGCGGTATTGATTTGCGCGAATTGAGCTCGACTCTGCTGTATCAGCACATTGGGTTTGTACTGCAGGAAGTGAGGCTGATTCATGCCAGCCTGCGTGAGAATATTGCGCTTGGCCATCCCAATGCCAGTATGCAAGAAATCGAAGCTGCCGCCATCGCCGCGAATATCCACGATCACATTCTTAGCTTACCGCGGGGTTATGACTCGGTGGTCGGCGAAGATGCGCAGCTTTCTGGAGGGGAACAACAGCGTGTGAGTATTGCGCGCCTTCAATGGTAAAGGCAGTAGCACCCGCTTCTTTGAGCAGGCTATCGACCTGCAGTATCAGTCAGGCAAGCGGCTTATTTACATCTCCACTGCCTCCGTTGTCCTCAACTCCTGGGTGGTACAACTGGCGTTTGCCGCTTTATTGATCACCGGGGCAACGCTATTGAGCGATACTCTGGTGGATTATTCCACGATCAGTTACACCGTGGGGACGGTGATTGCTCTGATGTTGGTGAGCCGCGTTATCGATCCATTGCTGGATGTGGCGAGCTATGGCGAAGCCTTGCGAAACGCTCGCGGCCAATTAAATGCTATCAGCGAAATTTTAGCCATTAGCCCCTTGCCTGAACCTCAGCAGGCACAACAGCCACAGGATGGTTCACTGGAGCTGCGCAATGTCTCGTTTCACTATGCGCCGGAGCAGGTCGCTGTACTGCGCGGCATCAACCTGAAGGTTGAGCCCGGCACCATGACTGCGCTGGTGGGGGCATCTGGCTCAGGTAAAACCAGTTTGGTGCGTTTGATTGCGTGTTTCTTTGATGTCACTGGCGGGCAAGTAAGGATAGGTGGAGTCGATGTACGTCAGATCCCTAACGAACAATTGATGGATCAGATCAGGCAGATATTCCAAAACACCTACCTGTTCCAGGGCAGCATTGGTGAAAACATCCGCCTGGGTAAACCTACGGTGAGTGATGAAGAAGTGTTGATGGCCATTGAGCAGGCCGGGGCAACAGAAATCATTGAGCGGCTGCCCCAGGGACTGGACACCCCAGTAGGGGAAGGTGGTACACGGCTTTCCGGCGGTGAGCGCCAGCGTATTTCTATTGCCCGTGCATTGATTAAAGATGCCCCTATTCTGCTGGTGGATGAAGCAACCGCAGCTCTGGATCCAGAGAATCAAGCGATTATTGCTGACACTCTGATGCGCCTGCGTGGCAAAAAGACGTTGATTGTCATTGCACACCAGTTGTCGACAATAGCGATGGCTGATCAAATTCTGGTCCTGCAAGACGGAGAAATTGCTGAACGTGGCACCCATGATCAACTTGAAGCTCTGGGGGGACGTTACGCGCATTTCCTCGCTCAGCGGCACAGAACCAAAGGCTGGCGGATTGCCTGACTGAAATCCAGACATATTGCACGTAAGGCCTGCTCAATGGCCTTTTACATCGTGATCATGCCACTCAAGGGTTGCTCCCCGGAGGCGTTGCGCTCCGCCAGGTAACGCGCCGGTGGTTTGCCCACCGCTTTTCTGAACATAGTGACGAAACCGCTGGCACTCTCGTAGCCCAGATCCAGTGCCACTGTCTGTACACTCTCACCCTGCGTTAAGCGCTGCAGTGCCAGCATCACGTGTAGCTGGCGCCGCCAGTGACCGAAACTCATGCCTATCTGTTGCTGCAATGTACGGCTTAGTGAACGCTCACTCATGCCGATGCGCTGTGCCCACTGCCCAAGGGTGGATTTATCCGCCGGATTGCTCAACATGCCTTCGGTCAGATGTCGGATGCGCGCGTCGTCGGACACTGGCAGATGCAGATTTTCGATCGGCGCAGCTGCCAACTGATCCAGCAGTACCGCCGTCAGGCGACCCTCGGGACCCTGTTCGTCGTAGAGTGGTTCGAAGGTACTGGCTTGCAGCAGCAGTTCACGCAGCAGCGGTGAGACTGACAGTGTACAGCAGTTTTTCGGCAGGCCGGCGGCATGTTGATTGTTCTGATGACCGACCGCAGCGTCGGTGATGCAGAAGACGAACACGATCGTGATGCCCGCACCCAGGTGGCGCTGTGGAAACGTGACAATCGTGAGGCGCTGCAGTTGTGGATAAAAGGCATGATCATGCTGGAGCCGGACGACACCAAATGCGCGGCAGCGAAAGAGTTCGCCGAATACGGCTCCAAATTCTGGGGCTACCCGGTACTGGTGGCTACCGACGAAGCCGCAGGCCGGGTATTAGCGCAGACATTATTGAGTAAATAAGGGGGAGCATTACGCCCCCACTGAGTGTTAACATTTATTCCCGTTAATTCCTGTACTGATAAAAATTCAATAACATCATGTCATTATAAAATATCGAAACAGGGTTACTGGCGATAAATTTTACAAAATAAATTCAAATTATTATTTTTGCGTTCAATTTATTACAAATGGTTTCAGAAAAATAACGTATAAAATTCGTGAACCTCATCAAAAACTGCAAGGTATTTATTTTTAAAGGCACAAAATTATAAAAAAATTACACTTTCAGGATTAAACTCAAATTTCATTTGACTTCAACAGTAAGAATAAAATTATGAAACGTATAAAATCAGTGGCTAAACACTCAATAAAGGTATTTGTACCTGGTTTATTGTTTTGTGTTCTACAACCGTATACTGCACAGGCTGCAGATGCCTTCAGTGTTGACTCTCCCTGGATGCTAGGCGACTGGGGTGGATTACGTTCAGATTTGCAACAAGACGGTGTGAATTTCCAGGTTGGATATACCATGGAATCTGCATCCAATTTAGCCGGTGGATATCATACAGCCACCACTGCCCGTTATAGCGATCAATGGGCATTCGGCGTTAATCTCGATCTGGAAAAACTGCTGAACTGGCAGGATACGGAATTCCAGATGACCATCACGGATCGTAATGGGCAAAACCTGTCTGATCAAGTTGGCGATCCCCGCACCGGTATGTTGTCATCGGTTCAGGAAGTCTATGGTCGCGGACAAACCTGGCGACTGACGCAATTCTGGTTGAGAAAAGGACTTTTTGACGGTGTACTTGATCTGAAAGCTGGTCGTGTCACTGTTGGTGAGGACTTCGATAACTTTGACAGCAAGTTCCAGAACCTGGCATTAGGCAGCGGCCAGGCTGGTAACTGGCGTGGTGATCACTGGTACAACTGGCCAGTCTCCCAGTGGGGTGGACGTGTACGTCTGAATTTTACACCAGAATTGTTTATGCAAGTGGGCTTCTATAACCAGAACGCCTATAACTACGATCGCGGGGATGGTTTCCGCTTTGAGTTTAGCCCGACAGAAGGCAATCTGGTTCCTGTCGAACTGGGTTGGCAGCCTAAACTGGGTAGTGATCAACTGCCGGGTAATTACCGCATTGGTTATTACTATTCTTCCGTTAATGATAATACATACGGTTCATGGCGTAACGGTGGTTTCCATGATACAGCCCACTCTTACGGCGGTTACATTCTGGCACAACAACAGTTAACTGCTCAGGGTGGCAGCACCGATCGCGGTATTACGTTAACTCTTCAGGCGGTGATGAACGACCACAAAACATCGAAAACGGATAACTACCAGGCTATTGCAATGACGTGGAAGGGCCCGTTCGACGCGCGACCACAGGATGAAATCGGTATTGGTGCATCGCGTATTCATGTTAACTCTTCCTATACCCGTATGTTACGTCAACAAAACGACTTCAACGGTGAGACGCGCTATAACAGTATGATGTATCTGCCTATTCAGCATGGCGCAGAATATAACTACGAAGTTTATTACAACATTCAGGCGACTAAATGGTTGCAGGTCCGGCCGAATCTGCAATATGTTTCCGCGCCGGGAGCTGTGAGTAAAGTTGATGATGCATTCATTGGTGGTATCAGCGCTAATGTTGAGTTCTGATATGCTGAGTATCTGATGCAGAAAACAACGGCCTTAACTTAAGGCCGTTGTTTTTATTTCAGACGAGCATTTGCTTCTGGATGAGCATAATTTTTTTGTGTGATGCCCGATTTTTCAGAAACGTTTTTGCGCTAGTTCGTTTGTTTTGCGACAGTCAGCGTTTTGGTTTTCATTCCTTACCACTCCTGTGTCCAGACTTTTCCCCCGTCCGGCGTTGATCCTTTTTTGACCACATGAAGCTCCAGCTCCAGAGCGGAGAGGATTTTAAACAATGTTTCCAGTTTGGTGGACTCAGGTCTGTTTTCGAAAGCAGAGATTGTAGTTTGTTTGATTCCAACAAGATCAGCTGCTTTTGCCTGAGTTATCTTGTTGATCTTACGCTGGTCTTTTACAACATTAGCTAATATGTTGGGAGACGTTACTTTCATGCTTATTCCCTTTAGCGGATAATATCAACGTCACTACTGCAAACACCGCCTGCCAAGCAACATCTGCTCGCATCTCACTGCCAGTGGTTTAATCAGCGATGACAGCCGTTCACTCCCCAGCAGTGCCACGCCATACCACATCACCGCTTCGGCAGAATTCAGGGAAGACATATCAATATTGGTGCTGATAAAGATAATCACCACATGCTGTAACAGCATGATGATATAAGCCCTGGAAGCCAGGCTCATCATGATCGCGCGGGTATGTCCATGGTTGAACAACGGGTGAATAAATGGATAGACAGCCAGCAGAATGGTCAGAAAAGCCACAGCAAACAGAATCGCCACAGGATGCAACGGAAACAGCACTTCCCGCACCGGGAGCTGATGCATGCCTGCCCAAATCGTACCCGCAAGGATCAATATCAGGCCAGCAGCTGCCATAGGGTAGCGGTAGCGGGTAAACCAGGCTTTGTAATGAATCAACAGCATACCGAAGGTGAAATCGCTCACCCGTACCTGCGCCGACCAGTAAGGATTAGTGATATTTTTATCGTAGGTCGCCAGCGAAAGGGCCAGGGCTGCCAGCATTGTCCAGATGGGATAGCGGACAATTGCCTGAAAAATAAAGGGGGAGAAGGCATATAACAGGATAATACAGCCGATAAACCATTCTCCGGTCAGGTACGCTGTATTGATTTCATACACACCGTGGAGGTAGTGATCAAATCCCAGTATCGACGGCAATATTGATAAAAATGAACGATTACCGTTATAAATATCGGTTAATGGGTTATCCGGATACAAAAAAATCCCGCCCAGTAACAGCAACAGGAATCCCATAAAGAAATAAACAATATTATAAGGTACCAGCACAGAGAAAATACGCCGGCGATAAAACTCCCGTATATCGTATTTGCTGAGCGCCAGATAGGAGAGTGCGCCAGATATCATAAAGAAGAAAGAGACACCCAGTCGTCCAATTCCACCGGTCAGGTAATCACGGGGGAAGGTCAACAGGGGGCTTGTATCGAACATATAGCTGTAGTGCGATGTAATGACGAGCAGCACTGACAGAATACGCAGGATATCGAAAAAATAATTTCGGGATGAAACCATATCGCGACCATTATCAGTAAAACGCCCATTATTTAGCGCTGCACTAAAACAATATGACAACATCGTGCCTTTAACCTCCAGGATTTATCCTCTTTTCCCCATTGATCAGATGGTTTCCCCCATCGACAGTTGATAGTGCAAATCTACCTGCTCAATAGTGGGAAGACCTTTGATTTTTTTTATTAAAATCTCTGTGGCGACTTTACCCATTTCAAACCGTGGGGTGAGTACAGTCGCCAGACGCGGCGTTGTAACCTGGCCTATCTCCAGCCCGTGAAACCCGGCGATAGCCATGCTTTTCGGTACCGCGATTCCACAAGCGATGCATTCCTGTAACACGCCAACAGCCAAATCATCATTGGTACATAAGATTCCATCAATATCCGGATACATCTGGCGGGCTAATGTCATCATCCCGGTCCCAATAGACACAGAAGACACCTTACCCGGCGCAATACGGCCAACAGGCAGCCCGGCTGACGCCATTGCCTGACAATAACCGGTATAGCGCTGCTCATCGCGGATATCCGACATCGAACCAAAATAGATAATACGCTGCTTGCCACTCGCCAGTAGCATGCGCGTCATGTCCATTCCCGCCTGGAAATTATTAAAGCCGACATTAATGCGTCCTGGATTGGCTGCCAGCCCCATCACTTCAGCAACCGGTATTTTCGCCGCATTCAGGTATTTTTCAGCCCGCACGCTGTGAACAGATTCGGTCAACAGTAGCGCTTTAACATTGAAGGCAAGAACAGTCGCAATCTGCTCTTCTTCTTTCTGGCTGTCGTAATCGTAATTGACCACCAGTGTTTGATAGCCATGCGCTGCTGCCACGGACTCTACACCAGCCAGCAGATCAGCAAAGATTTGGTTGTGGAACGATGGAACCAGCACACCGATGCGTGGCAGGGCATTACTGCTGATGGCGGCGTTATCGGGATCAGGCTGATAGCCAACTTCCGCAATCACACTGGCAATGCGTTGCGCCGTTTCCGCTTTGACTTTCTCTGGTGTACGTAAATAACGACTCACCGTCATCTTTGTTACGCCCGCCAGAGCAGCAATATCATTAAGCGTAATCCGTTGCATTTTCATAGGTCATGTTGGCCATTACTGCGATGTTATCTGCTTATTATGCCTGTCGGGACGGAAAAAATATATTCAACAACATGCGGTGGGGAGAGGGACGATATCCGTGGCGGGCGAATGAGAGCACAGGAGTTGCCACTGCCTTTCATCACATGGTTTTTGTGGGTTTCTGGCGACCGATAGCCAGGTATTTGAACTCTATAGAGATAACGAACAGGGAGAGATAAGAAACGGAGTGATGATGCAAATTGTGCTTCTGTCGTCTAAAACACAACCAGCAACCGCTTTGCTATCATATTCATCCTGTCATTAATTTGTTATTAAATGTTAATAGAATAGTCATGTAGTTACATAAGTAACGATTAATAAATATACGTTGCGTATGTTTAATAACCGTATTGATTGTTATTTTATCAGTTTTATCTGTGTGATTTGTAACATCATGAAATTTTTTCTATTTTTGTTTTTTTCAGGGAACTTTTACCTGTTGCACCATTTTGTTATATCGGGTAATTATTTATTACAGGCAAGCAGCCGTAGTTATAAATAATAAAAATAATTAATCCTGACAGGGGTAAACATGAAAATAATAAAAACACCAATAATTATTGGTGGCGTAATCGCGTCAGTGTTATCTGGTGCAGCAAATGCTGAAATTACTGTTTTAGAGAAAAACCCACAGAGTAATGTATTCCTGGCACCATTAAGTCTTACCGTTGGTGGTAGTATTCGTCCTGAATTTATTTTTAATAATGGTCCGGAGCCGGGATATTATAAAAATGGTCACGACGGTGGGACACGTTTTCGTTTCGGCGCTGACTATGCCCTGAGTGATGAAACGTCCATTATTGGTAACTATGAATGGGGTGTGGATCTGGCGCATGCACTGGGATGGGATTCTCACTACAACGAAAACGATAAACGTGACTATCAGCGTAAATCCTATGTCGGTATTAAAGACAGTGTTTACGGAACATTAACTTACGGCCATCAGTTTGGGCTGTACTACACAGTTATTGGTATTAAAAGTGATGTCTGGGATAACGATGGTCATGCTGGTGCAACGGGCATAGGTATTAATGGCGATTATGATGGTGCTAACCGTCCAAAAAATAGCCTGATGTATACCAATGATTTTGGTCCTGTAACTGTTTATGCCAACTATCTGTTGCCGGAAGATGATTTACACACTTCTGAGCACTTCCGTTATCGTCGTTCCGGTGGGGCTGGTTTAGGTTTTGATTACAAAATCGTGCCATCGTTAACCTGGAGTGCAGCGTACAGCTACACTGACAGCAAAATTAAAGATGCAGCCTACAACGAGAAAAAATATCGTCAGGAAGTTTCCGGTACAGCATTAACCTGGCAGCCGGATAACTGGTATATCACCGGTACAGCAAGTTACTACAAAGATTTTGTACCGAGTACTCGTGGACATAGCGTATCCCATTACTTTGCTGGCTCGGGTTATGGTCTGGAAGGATTTGCAGGTTATACCTTTAATATCGGACTGCCGTTCCTGGCGTCTGTACAACCGTATGTTGCTGTAGATTCCCTGCAACTGAAAGGTCATGAAGAGTATCACGCGAACCACACTTATCTGGGAGCGGGTACGACTATCGGTTACGGCTTGTCTGTCTATCTGGAACGTACTTTAGCCAGCACCACGGATAAAGAACCCGATTCGACCTGGATTACCGTGTTCTACGATTTCTGATGTAAAGCATCCGGTATCTATTGCGTAATGCTTGCGAGCTAAGCTGAGCGCCGTTGATGCCGGATGTTTACCTTTTAGCCTGCCTTGCTGCGTCAGAAAAAATACCTATCTCTGCCACGACGACAGCAGACGACAAAACCGCGAAAGTACCTGTCAAAGGCGCAAAGATAGAATCGCAGAAACCCATACCCAGCGATTATTCTGCAATTCAAAGTCATAAGTCATGGCTGTTGAAGGGGATTCACGGAACGAAGCAAACCAGACTCTGACATGCTCAGGAGAAAGTGTCTGCCAGAGCGAGATGCTGGAAAGTGGGCCGCTTGTTGTCAGGCCCAGCATGGAAATATAAGCCTCTCCACGGGGACTCAGGCTCTTATCATCATCCTCAAGTTCAACAGACCAGTCACCTAACTCCTGCATTCCAGAGTAGAAAACCGAGCCAGTCAGGAAAGGATCAGCCGCATTTTCTGCAAACTGCTTCACGTTGATTTTACCCATGCCATCATCGGATTCTGCACAAAGTATTCGTTGAAAAAGCGCTGCCAGCTCAGCTTCCTGTGCCATACCTGTTTGACCATTTAACAGTTTGGCTAAAGACGTTTCTTTATCGCAGTGAACCGCATCAATAAAGATCCCCCTATCACTTTTTTCCGCTTTAGCCGGGGAGTGTGTGCCGCTCAGCATCGAAGCAATATCATTGGTTACAGAGGCAATACCACTGGAATCTGCGTGCAGGGAAGGGACGCTGAAGATAGCAAAGAGCAGAGCGGACAGGGGAAACAGGCGGCGACATTTTGTAAATATCATAAATGTGTATCCGGTAAATCTCCTGGCCACATCATTAACTGTGGCCAGGAGAGTGATATCAGGAACCTGTGAAACAGGTTCCGCAGAACGGGGAATTACTGACTGTCAGCCGGAACATCATCTGGTGTCGCTGCGGATTCTGCTGGCGCAGCATCAGGTTCAGCTTCCTGTTCATCAGGTACGGCAGATTCATCCTGTTCATCAGGTACGACAGATTCATCCTGAGCACTGGTATCAGGCAGGTATTTATCAATAAAGTCTTGCACGGGCTGTGTCTCGCCATTCAGCGTCACTTTGTCATCGCTGTATGCCAGGTCGGATACCACATTATTGTCTTTATGCGCTACCAACTGTGTCATTTCACCGAGGGCAGCAACACCCGCAATATTTTGTTTTGCCATACTTTTGGCGTCTTCAATGGCCACGCCATTTGCCAGGTAGAACTGTTGTACCAGCTCTTCGGCCATCGGTTGGTTGATGGACAGATGTGCGCTTAATTGCTGAATACTTTTCGTCAGAGCCTGCTGAATATTATTGATGGAATCTGGTGTCAGGCCACCGTTTTTCAGTGTAATTGCGAAATTGAAATCACTTTCACCCGAATTGTTTTTCAGTTTCAGCGTATCAATAGAGAATACTGGGCCACCTTGCAGCAGGCTTTGTACATGTTTACCCAGACGCTCAATAGCAGCATCCGCTGCATTTTCAGCAATGTTTTCTGCTGAATCTCCGCTTTGTTCTCCGGACATCAGCCCCTGGAAGATGGTGCGATATTCATCCGCAGCTGCTTTTAAAACTTTGGCATCCAGATTTTTCAGTGACAGCTGTAAATCGGATGATCCCAGCTCCGCGTTGTTGTACTGAATACTGCTGGCATGATACTTCACTGTACCTGCGTATTTGCCCTGAGATTCCTGAGCATTGCTGTTTAATGTCAGATCACTGACAGCCGTAGAACCTTCATTACCTATGGTTAAGGTAAATTTCTTCACCGCCAGAGAAGAGTCACCGATCGGCAGGCCAGAAGCACTGAGCACACGGTTACCCTTAAAGGTGAGGTCATTCAACTGCATATTATTGAACGCACCATTCTCATCTTTGACATTGAACGTCAGCAGCGGTAATGAACCGGAAGACTGGATATTGTCACCGCTTTTATCCGTATTTAACTGGATCTTAAATTCTTCACTTTTAATTGTGGAACCATCTTCCTGTTTTGGAATATTCAGGGCTGCAAGACGGATAGTGGAGTCACTGCCACCTGATAAACCAATCACACTGTCTGTTACTAACGGTGTGTGACCACTGGTTGCCACAAACATAGCCTGAGTCAGTTTGTTATTCACCAGTTCGCTATGGACCTGGGCCAAAGAAGGAACCAGATTAAATTGCTTTAATGCTGAAACCGGGAAAGGACCATGTTCGATATTTGTATTAAACACCAGCTTGTCATCCGGGGAGAATACGGCATCTTCCCCGGTCTGAGCTGACTGGAAAACGATCTGTGCTGTGGAGCTAAAGAATCCACGATGATAATCAACAGCGGAGACACTCAATTTCTGTGCCGGGAAACGTTCGGCTAACAACGCATTAATCTGTGTGATGGTCTCATCTTTACGGGTTTCAATTTGTTTCCCAATATACCAGGTACTCCCAGCCCAGATAACGCCTAAAGTAACAACAACGCCCAGAGCAATACTCTTCTTTTTCATTTTTTAACATCCTGTTGAGACATTTTCGATTTTGTGAAAATTTACAACATGTGATTAAGATGTAAAAACAGTAAGAAAATATGAGTATGATTTTGAGATAAATCCTGGTGGCCCGATGAGTTTCCACATCATTATTGCTTTCATTGCTCAACTGTATGATCAATGACTGAGTTCAACTCTTTTTTGCCTGATATCAGCGGCAATATCAGGTAATTGTGCTACTAGCTTACGTAACCCGGAGTTGCGTTGGCTGTAACGTGTTGAAACAGCACTGCTTTTCGGGCTGTAAAATGGCTCTTTAATACTTCTGCCACAGAAAAAATCAAGTACGCAGTCATATTCACTGCGGGTCAGACCAACCATCAGTTCCCCGGTTGCAATTTCTTCTCTGCGAGCCTGAATTGGCAGGCAATCTTCTTCCGGTGAGGCAACAGCTAAACGGCAGGCAATATCCTGCAAACTGACTGCGGCATCAATTGCACTTACCTTACGCAGTAGCGCTGGGCTAAGTAGAGATCTTAATGTGTGATATAGCCGGTTAAAGGAGTATGGGGTGATGACGATAATCTCTTCTGGATTTTTTGACTGCATTAAGTAATTTGCTGTTGTTTTTAGTAAAAAAAACAAATCAGAGATATCCCGGGGAAGGTAGATGATCAATCTGCTACAGCTAGTTTCATCAATATTTTCTATATCTTTAGATAAAGGCTTAATGTTTATTATTTTAAATGCAACACTACGGTTGGCTTTGTCCAGGATATCTTTTAGCCCTAATGCTGCCATTGTATCGGAAGCAAAAATATAATCTCCCCCTGGATTCAAAGATAAATCATCAGACATAACATATCTCTTTTTTATTTAAGTAATCGTCTTGAATCAGGTGATTATTTATCTAAACACCTCAACACGGCATGATTGAATGGGGAGTTGATTATCACCAATATGCCTACTGGTGAAACGTAAAGTTATTACTAGGCTATTTTTTGAATATTAATACTTCTTGTTAAGGTAATTAAATTAATTTCTGCGATCATCAGTTTGTGATTAAGCTTCTGACTGTTTATATAAGATTATTCTGTTCTTTCCACTGGTGATGACGCGCAAAGTAAATGTGTTTAATTCACCAAGGGTGATGGATTACATTAATTTGATTTACCATTCACGGACCATTTCTAAGAGAGACTATAGGTGAAATAGGAAGAAAATTGAAAATCGTTTATAACATTTTATAATTCACCATGAATAGGCATTGCCTATCATAACGTACATTATGATCGATAATAACGATCATGTGTTTTTTAATGTGCTGATTTTATTGGTTATTTTTATGTTTAAATTTTTGTGTTTATTTAAATTGTTATATCATTATATTTTGTATGGTTTTTTTATTTATTGAGTCATTGCTTCATAAAGGTAATTATTTAGTAAATGTATATATAATGGGCAATATTTTCTGATGAGCGATGGAAAGATGAGAAAGGTTGTACGGGGCGTGAGGTTTTTGCATATAAAAAACATCTTGTTTATGACATTTTTCAATGTAAAATTTATCTAATGAATACGGTGGTTATTTTTCTGGAAAGCGTCTTTCATAAAAACTCCTATTAAAATGGGAAGTGTATTGGTTCTTTTTTTAATGAAATATGACTTTTATAAAGGGTTGGTTTTCAGGTTAAAAGTTTTTTATGGGGATTACACTCTGTGAGTTATTTATAAGCTACAGGATGTGATTTCTGAGAGGGGATTTCTTTGTGATTATAAAACGATAATATCACCGGCATGTGTGAGAATATACTACTGTTATTTAGCTAATGACTTTAGCTGTAATGTTGGAAGTAATATCGGTATATTTAAAAGTAATTCGAAAGTATCAACGACTCTGTGTTGTATTAAGCGCCTTAATAGAGGTCTGTGATCCAGCTTCAACGCTCATGGTCAGATCGTCCATCTCCAGTGATACGTAGCCGTCCGTCATCGCTTCATCATGACTGTGTGTCAGCAACGCTCTAACCACATCCGCATCACTCCATAGCCGTTGGTAAGTTGAGCCTGGTTGCAAATCGCCATGACTCACTGATGGCTGTGTCTAATCCTGGGGTCAGGATCACAACCCGGAAATTTCAAAGCGTACGTGGAACTAAAATGGGCATGGTTACAGATGAAATAATTATTTTTTATTGCAAATACATTTTCTTCTTTATTGAATTTGTTGCATTTTTAAGATGTGACTTTTTTGTTAATGCTTAATGTCAGGTATTTTTTATTTTTATCTGAATTTTTTAGTTTGTTTTGAAAAGTGTTTGAAGTGGAAGAAAATGTCTTGTGGTGAGGAGAATCATTAGTCCATATGACGTTTGATCCTTGTTCTTTGGCTCCTTTCTGTAGCTGTGGTTATCGATAAGCTGAGATAGTTTTCATTGTAATGCCTATGTTTGTTTTTTAAAAATAAATGCTACAAAATAATTCAATTTGATTCTTATTTGATTTAATTTAATAAATAAAAAACTAATTAATTAACTTTTCATTTATTTTTTTCTCTATGAATTTTTATTTATCCATTTATTTACTTGTTTTTTTGTTTTTTTGTTTTTTTGTTTTTTTGTTATGTGTTAAAACATGAAATGATAGGTGAATTAACTTTTATTATTAAGATTGATAGGCATAGTTAACTGATAACTACTATTTATAGTTATCATGGTAATTAATTTATAATCATATGATTTTAAAGGGTAATATATTTATTTTTTATGTTAATAAAATAAAGTATTTTATAATATTAAGAATTTTATTATTCTCTGGAATATGGTGAATTCTCAACCTGACCACTATGTAGTGATAACAGCGTGAGTCCTGGAATTACTGACATTAAGAAGGGACTGGCGGAGCTGTCGCATCAAGAAAAAATGTTTTTACTGTATCGTATCTATCAGCCCTGAAAATGGTGTGATGCTGTGTGTCTGCCTGGCGCAGATGTAACAGTACACATAAAAAATAACACTCTTGGGTAGACTAATTATGAATCATATTTTTCGCGTCATTTGGAGCAAAACTCTGGGGAAACTGGTGGTTGTTTCTGAGAACACACGTACTCAGGGCAAATCACAGAGAACACGTCTGAAATCGCCACAACCTCAGAAGATTTCTTTGTTGACCTCATTACCAGGCATTTCTGCGGTGGCGGTAGCGGTTGGGTTGATGATTAGTGGAGGGGCGTGGGCAGCTGCTGTGTTAGGTAGTAACACTAATACTCATAGTGATACTCAAGCTGTGGCGGTTGGTGATGGAGCTGACGCAGGGACAAACCGTAAACCTAACAGCACCAGCAGTCAGAGTGTAGCGGTTGGTGTCGATACACATGCTATCGGTGACCAATCAACAGCAATTGGTAGCAACGCTTTTGCAATAGGTGACAGCTCTGTTGTTATGGGGGGGGACGACCTCGATGTCGTTGCTCGCAGGATCTATTCTGGTGTGATCATTAACGGAATCGTGGTGCCTGATGCTACCGGGGCGGCGTTGTTTGAACAATTAACAGGCACATCGGGATTAATCACAGCAGGAAAGTATAACCAGTCTTCGGCGGGTGACGCCTCAATTGCTATCGGTCCCCAGGCGACTGCTGGAGCTAAGAATACGAGTAACAACACTCTCGCCGAAGACCCCAATTTCCCAAGAGGTGTATTTGATATCGCCATCGGTGCACAAGCATCGTCCACTGGTTTTTCATCCATTGCTCTCGGAACGGGAGCCCGCGCACTCGGCGATGCCAGCTTTGCAATGGGGGCCGCCGCATCCGCAGAACATAACGATGCGTTAGCTATTGGTTCTGGTGCAAAGGCGTTGGCTGATTCCAGTTTTTCTTTTGGACATTTGGCTGAGGCGCATGCACTAGGGACTATCGCTTTTGGTGCAAATGACAATGCTAAAGCTGAAAAAACTATTGCTTTTGGTTATGAGGCTCAGGCGAACGCACTTAATGCTCTGGCTTTTGGCTCAAACTCTGAAGCTCGTTTCGCAGACTCAATGGCGTTTGGGACAGGTGCTATCGCTGACGGCGCAAAAGCCATTGCTATAGGACCTGAATCATATGCAAAAGCCGCTCATGACGATACAGCCATTGATTTCAGCACTGTCGGAGGCAAGACTGGTCATATCGCGGGTGCTATTGGTGGTGATGCAGGTGTGGTGTCTTTTGGACAGGATGTTGTCTATCAGACAGATTCAGCTGCGGACGACGGCATTTTGCGTGATGGGAACGGTATACCGATTATTGCTACTGCGGGTGTTCAACGTCAGTTACAAAACGTCGCCCCTGGCCGTATTGGTGATACCAGCACTGATGCAGTGAATGGTTCCCAGCTTAATATCACCAATATGCAGGTGGCACAGAATACCCAGGATCTTCAGGCTGCGCTTGATGATCTGCATTACCTCAGTATCAATTCAACGGTGGGAAACACTGGTGGAACTGATAACTATAACAACGATGGTGCAACGGGTGTTGATTCTGTCGCCATCGGTCCAAAGGCCTCTGCATCAGGCGATCAATCAACCACGATTGGTATGGGATCGTCTGCTAATACCAGCAATACTACTGCTATTGGTTACCAGAACAGTGTTGGTGCTGTTGCAGCAGACATTGATAGTACGGCTATTGGTTCTCAGAATAAAGTGGCTGGAAAAGAGAGCACGGCTATTGGTGGTAAGAATACCATCACAAATGGTAGCCGTAGTACTGCTGTGGGCTTTCAAAACAAGACCACAGGAGCTGTAGCATCTGCTTTTGGTTCCAGCAACGAAGCGTTTGGTAACAACAGTCTTGCTATGGGTGACAGTAGCAAAACACATGCTATCAACTCTCTGGCGGTTGGTCGGAACAATCTGGTCGGTAGTGAAGTTGGTTGGAGCGAAGCTATTCCAAATTCTCAGGCCGATGGATCTTCGGCTATAGGTACTGATAATAAGGTATACGCTCGTCAGAGCACTGCGTTGGGTTTGACCAATGTGATTGGTATTGCCGATTCAAACGATTCGACCTCTTCTGCTGATATTGATACAGGTCGCGAAAGTGTTGCTATCGGTAAGGAAAACATCATTCTCAAAGAACAGGACGTTGCAATTGGTCTGAGAAACCGTACCAATGGTGCCCAAAACGTAGCTCTTGGTACTGTCGGTCTCGTGAATGGTAATGGTTCCATGACTATTGGCGATAAGGCTACTGTTGGTGGATGGACGCCAGATGCAAGTAACGCACGACAAAACAGTAGTGCCAATGCGGGTGAAGAAGCAAATGACGCTATTGCGATGGGAACGCAGGCAAATGTCGGTGCAAGTGCCAGTGATGCAATTGCAGTTGATCATGGTAGTACAGCCAGTGCTCAGAAAGCTACGGTACTAGGTTCTGGTGCAAAAGTTATTGCTGGTGCATCCTCAGCTGTCGCTCTTGGCAGTAACTCAACGGCTAACAATGCCGACGATGTGGCTCTGGGCAGCGGGTCGAATACAACAGTAGCTGTGGGTACAGCGCAGGCAACGGTAGGAAATCTCACTTACGGTAGTTTTAAAGGCACCGATCCTCATTCAACTGTTAGTGTCGGTGCGGCAGGTTCTGAGCGTACGATCACTAATGTTGCCGCAGGACGTATTGGGTCTGACAGCACCGATGCTATCAACGGCTCCCAACTCTATGCAACCCAAAATGTGCTCGGCAACCTGGCTGATAGCCTGGCTACTGGTGTGCTGGGCGGCGATGCGGCGGTGGATGAAGATGGCAATATCAGTATGGGTAACAATATTGGTGGTACGGGCGAAAGTACTATCGATGCAGCCATCGGTGCGGTGAATGATATAGCAAACAGCCCGCTGACCTTCGCTGGCGACACTGGTACGCCTGTGGTGAAAAATCTGGGTGACACAGTGGGTGTGGTCGGTGGTGCAGATCCGACAAAACTGACCGACAACAATATCGGTGTTGTGGCGGATAACACTAGTGGCAAGTTAACAGTGAAGCTACGTGAGGACGTTGATCTGGGTGACACTGGTAGCATCAAGACCGGTGATACCACCGTCAACAATGGTGGCCTGACGGTTGCCGACGCTGATGGTAATAAAACCACAGTGGGTGCCGGTGGCACCTCGGTGACCGACGGTGATGTGACCACGACGACGGGTGCCAGCGGTATCACCATCGAGGATGCTGACGGTAACAAGGTGGCCCTGACCGACGGTGGACTGAACAACGGCGGCAACAAAATCCAGAACGTTGCGGCAGGTGATCTGTCGGGCACCTCGACTGATGCGGTTAACGGCAGTCAGCTTAACGCGACCAATAACATCGTACAGCAGCAGGGGAATTCGCTGGAGACGGTGATGGGCGGCAATGCGGCTTATAACCCGGCGACCGGTGGTCTGACGATGAGCGACATTGGCGGAACGGGTGAAGACAACGTCAATGATGCCATTGGTGCGGTGAAAGACACCGCCAGCAAGGGCTGGAACGTCACGACCGGGAAGACGGGTACCGGTGTGGCTAATGGCACAGCGCTGACCAATGTGGCACCAGGCGACACGGCGACGTTCACGGCCGGTAACAACATCATCACAACGCAGAACGGTAAGGAAGTTCAGGTTGCGGTAAATCCGGTGTTGACGGGCCTGACCAGTGTCACTGCGGGCAACACAACGCTGAGCACATCGGGTGTGACGATCACCAATCCGGCTGATGCGACGAAGAATGTGTCGCTGACAGGGGGAGGACTGAACAACGGTGGTAACACCATCACCCACGTTGGCGCGGGTGTGAATGACACCGATGCGGTGAACAAGGGGCAGCTGGATACGCTGGCGGATAACCCGCTGACCTTCGCTGGCGACACCGGCAGCAATGTCGAGCGCAAACTGGGCGAACAGGTGAATATCACCGGTGGCGCAACGAAAGCCGCAGACCTGACCGAGGGGAATATCGGGGTGGTGGCTGACGGTAACGATACACTTGCTGTGAAGCTGAACAAGGATATCAGTCTGGGTACGGATGGCAGCGTCACCACCGGTAACACGGTTGTAAACAACGACGGTGTGACGATCACGGGCGGTGCTAATGGTCCGGTTAAACTGGCTGATAATGGTCTGGATAACGGTGGTAACACCATCACTCATGTTGCGAACGGTGTGAATAATACCGATGCAGCCAACGTGGGTCAGGTCAGGACTGCCAGAACCGAGGTGGTGAAAGGCACCAATGTGGCGAATGTGGGTGAGACGACGGCGGCTGACGGTCATACGGTGTACACCGTTAATGCCAAAGGCACCACCGCGTCAGCCGGCAGTACCGCAGTCACTGTCACACCAGGCCAGGAAGATACCAGCAATGTGACGGATTACGCAGTGGATCTGAGTCAGGCAAGTAAAAACAGCCTGGCGCGAGCCGATAACTCCGTGCAGTACGATAACCCGGCACACACCAGTGTGACGCTGGGCGGTGCAGGCGCCGATCCGGTAGCGCTGCATAACGTGGCGGAGGGTGTGGGCGGTCACGATGCGGTGAACGTGGATCAGCTGGATCAGGTCAGTGATATTGCGAATAAAGGCTGGGATGTTCAGACCAATGGTAAGGCGGGCTCGGCGAAAACTGTGGCACCGGGAGCAACGGTGGACTTCAGCAGTGAACACGGCAACGTGGTTATCGGTCAGGACGGCACGAATCTGACGGTTGATCTGGCAGACAACATCAGCCTGGATGACAGCGGCAGTGTGAACATTGGCGACAGCAAGCTGAATGGCGATGGCCTGAAAGTGGACGATGGCGCCGGTAACAGCACCACGGTCAGTCTGGGTGGAACCGAAGTGACGGATGGGACCACCACCACAACAACGGGTGCTGATGGTGTGACGATCACGGGCGGTGCTAATGGCCCGGTTAAACTGGCTGATAATGGTCTGGATAACGGTGGCAACACCATTACTCATGTTGCCGCGGGTGTGAATGACGCCGATGCGGTGAACAAAGGTCAGCTGGATACGCTGGCGGATATCAGCGACAGCAGGAAAACAACGTTGTGAACTTGTTTGGACGGAGGTAAGAGCTTGGCAAAATATGAGCTTAATTCAGCTGAAGAGCAGTATCAGCTTGGTCTTGGTGACTCGGTGCTCGTGAACAAATTAGGGATGACTGATATTGATAAAATGGATGTATTGGAATCGACCAACTACTGCTGGTATCTGGTTTGCTGAAAGGTGCAGCAAACCAGAACCGCCGAAGCACTACATTGCCCGGAAAAAACGAAGTCATAGTGAGTTTTCTGATATTAATGCTAAAATTAAGATCCTATATATGTACCCCGCGATAAGATTCTATCTTTGGATTGGTTATAAAACGCATCGCCGTTTCAACTGAGGTGAGATTGTAATATTTTGTAAAATAAGGTCGTGCCGTCCAGCGTGCCTGCGGAGCTGCGTGCGAATTGTGGGATCTGACCCGCCTCCAGATAACCTGCTTTGCGATACAAAATGGACGCCGTGTCGCCGGTACGCGTATCTAACACCAGCAGAGTGCGTTGATTGGTCTGCGCCTGACGCTCCACTTCTGTCATTAACTGTTGGGCGATACCGCGCTGACGAAAAGCGGTATGCACTATCAGTTTTTCCACCTCGGCTCGGTGACTGCCGTTTTTCTTTGAACAATAGCTAATCTGTACGGTACCAGTGATGCGACCCGCTTCACGCGCGACCAGCAGCGTACGACTGCCCTCGGCCAGATCGGCGGCAACGCCCTGCCAGTAACGTTCTGCCTCACCGGCTTCCAGTGGTGCCAGAAAGCCGACGGATGCGCCACTCTCCACACAATCATTTAGTAAGGCAACTAATTCATCATGGCTTTCTGACAGGGTGCTCAATGACTCAATCTTCATTATGTCCTCGCGGCGTTTTATGGGGTGATCACCAGGGTACTCAACAGCAACCCGTTATCTCTATACCAGTTTCCCTGCTGTTGGCTGGCAGGCGGCCAGTCGCAGCCCGCCTCCAGTTGTACAGAGAAGGTGTTTGAATCGTGCTCCAACCTGACCGTGGCCTGATGAAAGTCCAGCCAGCGGCGGGTCAGAGGAAACCAGGCCTTAAATATCGACTCTTTAATGGAAAACAATAACGTATCCCAGTGAATCGCGGGATGATATTCAGCTAATTGTTGCAACATCCGCTGCTCCGCCGGGCTGGCTACCATCGACAGGGTGTCGTGGGGCATAGGTTGATGCAGCTCGGCGTCAATGCCTATTGCCAGGCAATCCGACCGCCGCGCGACGGCCGCTGCATAGTAGCCAGCACAATGGGTCAGGCTGCCGATAATGCCCTGAGGCCAGACCGGATCGCGCTGTGGGCCGTTTGGCAGCGCAACCGGCGGATGCCCCAATTGCTGTAAAGCCTGCCGCGCACACCAGCGCACGCTGCTGTACTCCAGTTGGCGCTTAGAAATGGCATCAGCAATTTGTACTCGTTCTTCTGGCCACAAATGGTCTATCGGAACAGTGGCAGTGCAGGCCTGCCAGGCAATTGTTGCTGAAAAGTGAGAAGTCAGAATCATTTAGCCTCCTTCTCGGGAATGAGCAGCAAGGTATGGCGAGCCTCTCCAGCAACCAGTGCACGCGGCGTGCCGTGATACCAACTGTCGAAACCGTCGAGAAACCACGCGCTGAGCGGGTGCCCGCTCTGGCCGCCGGGCAGCGATAGGGTCGAATGCGCCTCATCACCCGGCGTGGCAATCAGACGCTCGGAGGCGCCGAAGGCCGGTTTACTGACGTGCGGCACATGATGGTCTCCGGACTGCGGTAGCGCAGGAGCCGCCAGCCAGCGCCGCAGGAAGGGGAGAGCCCGTGCAATCGGATGTTCAATACGCACCGTATTTATCTCTCCCCACTGTGCTTGGTTAAGCGAGCGTTTGGCATCGATTGTCTGCAGGGCGTTATCAAGCTGCCGCAGGGCATAATCGGCCCAATCTTGATAGCCTTCCGGCACCCACGTTTTGGCGTCACTCTCCATCAAACGCATCACGCTCTCATCCCAGCGCGTATTGGCGCGCAGGTAACTGGCTTTATGCCACTGCTCTCCCAACTGCCGATCAAGGTTGGCGAATATTCCTTGGTAAAGGGCTTCACGCCAGGCCGTGAGCACCGTATAGCCAACTGAATCGGCGCTGGCATCACCTGACCACTGTACGATAGCGGCAAGCGCCTGTTGGCGCGGCGTACCCGCCTTAGGATGGCTGGCCTGCAGCATCGGCAGTAACAGTTCACGCCAGGCGTTTATCAGAACGGCATGGTCATCAAATTGAATGTTACGCATGTCGCTGTGGCTCAGGCGTGGGTGGCGCATCAGCTGGCGCTTAATCTCAAACGCACGAGGGCCCATATCGGCCCCACCATCGTTATAAGTCTCGTTGCCGGGGGCAAAGCTTTGGCGATTATTGGCCGTCCAGATAATTCCGTCTGGTGGATCTATTTGTTGCGGATAACGCGAGGCGGGTACCTGACCCATTACCTGACCCAAATCACATCCAAAGAAAAAGGAGTCAGACGATTTCTCATCTAACTCCTTGTTTTATTTGGTGGCCCCTGTTGGGTTTGAACCAACGACCAAGCGATTATGAGTCGCCTGCTCTAACCACTGAGCTAAGGGGCCATGATAGCGGGGGATTATAGAGTATCTGGTGCAACCGATCCAGCCTGTCGCTGCTGACTGACTAAATAATGCGCATGCAGGAAAGCAAAAAATCGCGGGGAAATCATCTTGTTGCATAGCCACTACAATCACACCGCGCAGGAATGAGCGGGATATCCCCATCAGAGCTGATGCCTGAAGCGAAGGCAGTCTTTGTAATACACATCCCCAGCACCCCATAAAGACGCAGGGCCCGCCACAACAATAGTGATGTTATGGCGGGCCCCGTTATGCTTTCAGGTGGTTATGCACGTTTGCGTGATTTCAGGCTTTCCAGCATCACCGCAACAATAATGATGACACCTTTCACAACCTGCTGGTTGTAACCGGAAATGTTCATCAGGTTCATCAGGTTAGAAATGATACTTAAGATCAGTACACCGATAATGGTGTTGATCACATTACCACGGCCTCCTGCCAGGCTGGCACCACCGACAACAACGGCGGCAATAACGTCCAGTTCAAAACCAACCGACAGCACTGGTGAACCCACACCTGTACGGGTAGAGGCCAGCAGGCCCGCCATACCACAAGCAAAGCCACTTAATGCATAGACAGCAAATTTGTACCAGCCCACACGAATACCCGCAAAGCGGGTCGCAGTTTCGTTAGAACCGATGGAAATCACCAGGCGACCAAACACAGTATATTTATAAATAAAGTGCGCAATGACCGCGAAGGCAATCAGGATATAAACTGGCATTGGCAGACCAAACAGATACCCCGTACCGAAATCTACCAGTGACATATCATCAATAAAGATCGGTTGCCCTTTAGAGACAATCAATGCCAGGCCGCGTGCAATGGTCATCATCGCCAGAGTGGCAATAAAAGGTGCAATATTAAAGGCCGTCACCAGCACTCCGGCACCTGCCCCGACAATGGCACCGATAAACAGGCTGGCGAATACGGCAGGCCACAAGCCAATCTCCGGGATCAGGATAGCCACGGCAACCGAGATCAATGCCATGACCGAACCGACAGACAAATCAATACCGCCGGTCAGAATAACAAACAAAATACCTAATGCCGCCAGGCCCAATGGCACACTCTGGCGCAGTACGTTAGTGACGTTATCCCCACTGTAGAATTTATCTGATAGCAGGCCAGCGATCACCAGCATCAGCAGAAAAACAATCAGTGTAGAGTTGTTCATTAAAAATGTCAGCACCCGCCCTGGTAATGAAGGGGTGATGGCTGATTGCGATATTGTTACCTTTTCCATTATGTCTTTTCCCCATTCATACTAAAGCGCGTTTTGGAATTGCGTGTTTCATAATATTTTCTTCTGTGATCTCATCACCAGTGAGTTCACGTGTCATATTGCCTTCACTCATGACATAGACCCGGTGGGATAAATTAATCACTTCCACCATCTCTGATGAGATCAAAATAATGGCGTAGCCACGTTCGGCCAGTTCATGAATAACGTTATAAATTTCGACTTTGGCCCCAACATCCACTCCACGAGTGGGTTCATCGAGGATTAATACGTCGCAATTTGTATTCAGCCATTTCGCAATAACCACTTTTTGCTGGTTACCACCACTGAGGCTGGATAGCGGATCTTCTACGGAACCCAGTTTGATTTTCAGTTTCTGGCGATAATTTTCTGCCAGTTGTTTATCCCGGCGATGATTAATAATACCGAAGCGATAACAGACTTCTTTAATACGGGATATCGAAGTATTTTCACGAATACTCTGCGCCAGGATCGCACCCTGTTCTTTACGACTTTCCGGCACCAGACCAATACCGTGACGCATGGCATCGACTGGATGATGAATGGTGACAGGCTGGCCGTTTTTCTTCACGGTTCCCGTTGCCATGCGGTCAATACCAAACAAGCAACGGGCAATTTCCGTACGTCCGGCACCGACCAGGCCTGCAAGTCCAACGATTTCACCTTTACGAACATGGAGGTTGATATCGCGTAACAGTGCGCGGGTGGACAGGTTTTCCACGCGTAAAATCTCTTCCTGTTGCGGGACATTCAGTGGTGGATAGAGGTTTTCAAATTTACGTCCAACCATCGCAGCGATAATGTCGTCTTCGGTACAGGTTTTTGGATCAAGATCGCCCATCGACTCGCCATCTTTAATCACGCTGATACCATCGGCGATCATAAAAATCTCTTCCAGTCGGTGGGAGATATATAAAATAGTGACGCCCTGGCCTTTTAACAGTTTTAACTGACTAAACAGAATACTGATTTCCCGTTCAGACAGGACTGCGGTAGGTTCATCCAGAATCAGGATCTTCACATCACGCGCCAGCGATTTGGCGATTTCCACCATCTGCTGGTAAGCCACGCTGAGATTGCCGACTTTTTCTTCCGGAGAAATGTCAAATCCCAGACGGCTTAATACTTTAGCGGCTTTGTGATTCAGTTCTTTCCAGTTGATGAATTTTTTCCCGGAGGTCAGATCATCAAGAAAAATATTTTCCGCAACGGTAAGATCTGGCGCTAAAGCCAGTTCCTGATAAATAATGCCAATGTTATGTTCGCGGCTTTGTCCAGGCGAAGTGAAGTGCACTTCCTCGCCATTAATATGTAAGGTGCCGCCATCTTTGATATAAATCCCGGAAAGAATCTTCATTAATGTTGATTTTCCGGCGCCATTCTCTCCAACAATGGCGTGAATATCCCCGTGTTTGACTTTCAGGCTCACGTTTCTCAGGGCATGGATCCCGCCAAAACGCTTTTTTACTTTGTCGATGACAATTGAATATTCTTCCATCAGGAATGCCTCATTGACGCTCTTTTAACACCGCGGCAGGGAGAGCTCCCTGCCGCGATGGCGGATCAGAAAATAGAATCTTTGTTGTAATATTTGCTGACGTTGTCTTTGGTGATCAGAATGGATGGAATATAAACGTAGTCAGGGAAGTCTTTCTGGCCGCCCTGGTATTTAGTAATCACATCCATGACTGTATTGGTCAGCAGATCCGGGTTGTTAGAGGCAGTTGCCTGGATATCGCCACGTTGAATTGCTTCCAGACCTTTTTTGTAGCCATCGTGTGAGAACACGCTGACATTTTGCAGTTTGTTTGCCGCTTTCAGTGACAGTACGGCACCCAGTGCCATGTCATCCATTTCGCTGTAAACGCAGTTAATTTTGTCACCCTGAGCCACGATCAGATCTTCCATTGCTTTCAGACCGCCCTGTTGATCCCAGTTACCCCAGCCCTGGCTTAATACATTCACCTGGGTGTGGTTATATTTACGCAGTTGCGCTTCCATCACACCACGGAAAAAGTTAGTACGGCGTGCTTCCCCCACCAGGTTGCCCTGGTTACCGCTGATCAGTACACAGTTCAGTGGCTTATCACCGAATTTCTCAACCGCATACTCGCCGATCAACATGTTGTTTTTGGCGTTGTTAGCCTGCACACGCGTGACCACTGGTGCATCCAGAGAAATATCGCTGTCCAGCACGATGACCGGGATATTTTTGCTTTTGGCAATTTGGGTAATCCGCAAGCCTGCTTCCGGATCCTGCGGATTCAGCACCAGATAGTTAATACCCTGAGCCAGCATATCTTCCACGTCGGAGATCTGTTTGTTCAGGTCGCCACGCGCATCGGTGGTGATCAGCTCATAACCGTGCTCTTTAGCGTGAATTTTCATGTATTCAGTCAGGCCGTTGAAAAACGCACCGTTCAGGGTACGGTTAGCAAAACCGATTTTAATTTTGTCATCTGCGTGGGCGGTGACTGCGACAGAAGTCAGTGCAAGTGTTACGCCCCAAACGAGTTGTTTTAATTTCATCTTGTTTTCCTTATATATGGATACAGAGTTGCCTGTTGTAGAAAAATCAGAGAGTTAAAGCATCATGACAATGCGCGTCGTGCTTCAACTTGCTGGCGGTAGAGCAGGCGCCAGTGTTGTAAACGACGTTGTAACGGTTCCCAGCGTTCCGCATCAGGTAAGTAGCGGTGACGTACGGGAGGTTTGACACAAACGGTTGTTTCATCGGCACCGGTTGCTAGTTGTGCCAGCCGTGCTGCACCTAATGCGCCGCCAGCTTCTCCCCCTTCGTGGGTGATAATCGGCAGATGCAGGACATCAGCAATCAACTGCGCCCAGCAGGCGCTACGTGCGCCGCCGCCGACCAGTGAACATTCTGTCAGCTCAGTGCCGGATTCATTCAGCACCCGCAGGCCATCAGCCAGACCAAACGTGACGCCTTCAATCACGGCATAACCGAGGTGTGCGCGTGTGGTTGCGTGGTTCAGACCATGAAATGCGCCCTGTGCCCACGGATCGTTATGCGGCGTACGTTCGCCAGAGAGATAAGGTAAGAACAGCGGTGACTGTTCACGTTGCCCATCACTCAGTTGTTCTACTTCTGCCATCAGTGTGCTTTCATCGCAGCCAACTAACTGACATAACCAGCGCAGCGCACTGGCTGCAGTGAGCATCACACTCATCTGATGCCAGCGATTCGGCAGGGCATGGCAAAAGGCATGTACGGCAGATTGTGGGTTAGGGCGGTAGCTGTCATTAACAGCAAACAGCACCCCGGATGTTCCCAGTGAAATAAAAGCATCACCCGGATTTACCGCACCGATCCCCACGGCACTGGCGGCGTTATCACCCCCACCACCCGCAATGATCACCCCATCAGACAAACCCCACAGCTCGGCAATGTCAGCGCTTAATACGCCGCTGGCCTGCGAACCTTCAACCAGTTGCGGCATCATGGTGCGATTTAAACCACAGGCAGCTAGTAAATCGTCGGACCAGTCACGTCTGGCGACATCCAGCCACAGGGTTCCTGCGGCATCAGACATTTCACTGACCATCTCACCGCTCATGCGCCAGCGCAGATAATCTTTGGGTAACAACACATATGCGGTTTGCGCGAAAATATCGGCTTCATGTTCCGCCACCCAGAGCAGCTTTGGTGCGGTAAAACCGGGCATCGCCAGGTTACCGGCGACACGATGCAGCTGTGGTGCATTACGGGTGAGAGTCTCGCACTGTTCTGCACTGCGGGTGTCGTTCCATAAAATGCATGGACGCAATACTTCGCCCTGCTGGTTCAGTAACACTGCGCCATGCATCTGACCGGACAAACCGACAGAACGGATCTCTGACCAGCGTTCACCCACTTTGCTACGCAGCTGTGCCAGCGCCTGATTCAGGGCTTCCCACCAGGCTTCTGGTTGCTGTTCTGACCAGTGTGGATGAGGGCGCTGAACGGTCAGTGGTGCGCCCGCGACCGCGACAATGGCACCATGCTCATCCAGCACCAGTGTTTTAATCTCAGATGTGCCAGCATCAATTCCCAGATACATAGCCAGCCTCTTCCAGTCGGGCTACGGTATCGCGCAGCAACTGAGCAAAGCGCGCATCAGTGGCCAGTGGGCCAAACAGGGTTTCGTCAGCGCTGAACTGTGCCAGTGCATCATCAGACGCCAGTTGAGCGTGCAGAGCATCTGCATCCAGCACGCCATCCTGATAGGTATATGGCAGTTCGCCACGGTGCCAGCGTTGCAGGAACAGGAAGAACAGAGCCGGTAATACCGCCGTTGCACGCGGTTCGGCACCACGCTGGTAGCATTCCAGCAGGGTTGGTGTAATAAAGCCTGGGATCTTCGACAGACCATCCGCGGCGACACGCTGGTTGGTATCCTGGATATACGGATTACCAAAACGTGATAACACCACATCACGGTAATCTTCCAGGTTCAGTGGGCTGGGTGACAAAGAAGGGATCACATCTTCAGTCACGTAATCCCAGGCTAACTGGCGAATCGCATCCGTTTGGGTGCTTTCGTGGATATAAGACTGCCCCATCAGCGTACCGGCCCAGGCAATGCAGCTATGGCTGGCGTTCAGAATACGGATTTTTGCTTCTTCCCACGGCAGGACAGATTCCACCATTTCCACGCCAACGTTTTCTAACTGTGGGCGGCCAGCGATAAAGTCATCTTCAATAACCCACTGAATAAAGGCTTCACCCATGACTGGAGCACGATCTTCCACACCAGTCACTTCGCGCACGCGTTCAGCGATATCCGCGGTTGGGCGTGGCGTAATACGGTCAACCATGGTGTTGGGTGACGTGGTCTGGTCACGGACCCACTGATGCAGTTCGGTGTCCTGGCCTAATTGCAGGAAGGTGAGGAAGCCGTTACGGAAACGTTCGCCGTTATGGCGCAGGTTATCGCAGTTCAGCAGCGTAACAGGTTTACCGTGCTGGGCCACACGTTCACGCAGTACACGAGCCAGTGCACCATAAATCGTCCGGGCTTCACCAGACAAATCGGCCTGGATATCAGGGTGACGTGGATCAAGCTGGTGGTCTGTATCGAGGTAGTAACCACCTTCTGTAACGGTAAATGCGATCACTTTGGTCTTTTCATCAGCGCCTTGTGCCACAACTGCACTGAGATTTTCATCCCATGGCAGCACTTTTTTCACTGATGTGATGGTTTCATAAGCACGTTCACCTGCCGGAGTAACAGTTTCCAGGGTGTAACGTCCTTGCTGCTCGGTCAGGGCAGTAAGAAGAGGTTGAGCATCGTTACGGATGTTACCCAGGGCGATATGCCAGCGGTTATCCCCTTGTTCCAGCAGGCGGTGCAGATACCAGGCCTGGTGGGCGCGGTGGAAAGAACCTGCACCCAGATGCATCCAGTAACACTGTGTTGATGTTGTCATCCTCTTTTCCCCTTAACGCGTAACATGTGGTGAGCAATTATTTAATGAATGAGCAATTATTTAAGTGCAATGTAAATGAATAATTGCCCTGTTACTGGGCAATGGATCACATATTTGATGTTAGCTTTCCGGCTGATGGCGGAATTTTGCGTTATAGTGCTGTTAACGATGTGCCGTCACGGCAGGAAAAAATGCGCTGGGGCATGGGCAATGGGTAGGACGTATGATGATTAAAAACGAAAAAAAACAAGATCTTGCTGCAAGAGCTGCCTGGATGTACTACGTCGGTGGGCAGACGCAAAATCAGATAGCAGATGTACTGGGCGTGTCTCGTCAGGTGGCACAGCGCCTGGTGGCAGCGGCTTCAGAGTTAGGGTTGGTGCGGGTCAGTATTTCGCACACAGTGGCGCATTGCGCATCGCTGGCCGAGCAGATGATGCAGGTGTTTGGTCTGCAGCGCTGCCAGATCGTGCCATCGGCAGGGTTACCCGCAGAAACAGTACAGCATATGATCACTGTTGCTGCTGCAGAGGAAATTGAGCGTGCTGTACAGCCGGAACAGCCACAAATTATTGCGCTGGGTTCAGGGAAAACATTGCGCGCGGCAATAAAAGAGATGTCAGATATTCCGCGTCCGCAACACAGTTGTTTGTCACGGATTGGGGCTATCGCCAGTGATGGTTCCTGTACGTTGTATGATGTTTCACTGAGTCTGGCGGAAAAAACCACCGGAAAATATTTTATCCTGCCCGCGCCCCTGTTTGCTGACAGCCCGGAAGATCGTGAAACCTGGTGTAATCACCGTATTTATAAGCTGATTGCTGAGCAGGCGGCACAGGCAGATGTTACGTTTACTGGTATTGGGCAAATTACTTTTCAGTGTCCGCTGCATGCCGGGGGCTTTATTACCTCTGATGATGTGCAGCGACTGGTTACTGCTGGTGCGGTGGCGGAAGTGATTGGTCACTTTATTGATCAGAATGGTGAGCGTTTGCCTGATCCGCTGGATCAGCGACGCACCAGTATTCCGATACAACGTTCACCTTCGCATCAGTTTACGGCGTTTGCTGGTGGGACTGAGAAGTTTCAGGCGATTCAGGCTGTGCTCCGGGGGAAATGGATTAATGGCCTGGTGACGGATGAAAGTACCGCTGAGCGTTTGCTGTTTAATCATCGGTAGTGAAAAGGGAATAGTGTCTGGATGATGGCAGTTTAGCTGTTGGGGTAAGCTGCCATATTCACTGATGTTTTTCTCTTTCTGCGATATTACTGTTTTCCTTCTGACAATTACACGCGTCATACATAGAAAGATCCCCTTACACCGAGATGCGAAAGCTGACAAAAGCGTTCCCTTAGTGCTTCTTTTCACATGTTATAAACAAATGCTTAACAGATAACTTCCCCCCTGACAGGAACCCCCTATGTTTAACTGGACCTCAACCCAGCGCAATGTGGCTTTCGCCAGTTTTGCCAGTTGGACGCTGGATGCTTTTGACTTCTTTATTCTGGTTTTTGTTCTGAGTGATATTGCCGCGAATTTTCATCGGGAAATTTCAGATGTCTCTATGGCGATCATGCTAACGCTGGCAGTACGTCCGATTGGTGCGTTGTTGTTTGGGCGTCTGGCAGAGAAGTATGGCCGGCGGCCTATCCTGATGACCAACATTCTGATTTTCTCGCTGTTTGAACTGCTTTCTGCCTGGTCGCCAACGCTTGAGTGGTTTATGGCCTTCCGTATTATTTACGGAATTGCGATGGGCGGTGTATGGGGGGTTGCTTCTTCACTGGCGATGGAAACCATTCCTGATCGTTCACGTGGCTTGATGTCCGGAGTATTTCAGGCGGGTTATCCGTGCGGTTATCTGCTGGCATCGATTATCTTTGGTCTGTTCTACACAATGGTGGGCTGGCGGGGAATGTTCCTGATAGGGGTATTACCCATTCTGCTGCTGCCATTTATCTACTTCAAAGTACCGGAATCTCCGGTATGGCTGGCAGCGCGTGAACGTAAAGAGAGTACGGCATTGCTACCGATATTACGCAGTCACTGGAAGTTGTGTATTTACCTGGTACTGTTAATGGCCTGCTTTAACTTCTTTAGCCACGGTACGCAGGATCTCTATCCGACATTCCTGAAAGTACAGCATGGTTTCGATCCCCGTACTGTCAGTATTATCGCTATCTGCTACAACATTGCCGCGATGCTCGGTGGGGTGTTCTTCGGTTCCTTGTCGGAGAAGATTGGCCGTAAAAAAACGATGATTATTGCTTCCTGCCTGGCATTGCCTGTATTGCCACTGTGGGCATTTTCCAGTGGTTCATGGGCGATTGGCTGCGGAGCATTTTTGATGCAGTTTATGGTGCAGGGCGCATGGGGCGTAGTCCCTACCTATCTGACAGAACTGGTTCCTGCGAATGCTCGTGCGGTACTGCCGGGGTTTGTCTATCAGTTGGGGAATCTTATTGCCTCAGTTAATGCGACTTTGCAGGCGAAAATTGCCGAAGCACATGGCAATAATTACGGGCTGGCGATGGCGATTGTGGCGGGAACGGTGGCGATATTGATCTGCCTGTTTGTCGCTTTTGGGCGTGAAACTCAGGGCGTTAAAATTTCAGGTAGCGCGGGAATCGCGAAAGACGTTACGGAAAATCCTTAACAGAGCGACAGCCATCAGGCTGTCGTCAGAACGTTATTCCGGTGGCTGGCAGACATCTACCCATTCGGCGTCTGTCAGTTTAGCCATGTATTCCGGTGCAATGCGTACAGCACTATGAATAGCCCCGGCTGCGGGCAGAACTTCCGGAAAATGGCGTAACGAAACATCACAATAGACGGTGAGCGGATTCTCCAGCCCAAAAGGGCAGACGCCGCCAACCGGATGTCCGGTCCAGCTTACCACTTCGTCACTGCTTAACATCCGTGCTTTGGCACCCAATGCCTGTTTCAGTTTGCGATTATCCAGCCGGGCATCACCCCGGGTGACCACCAGAATCACCTGATCTTTCACTTTTAACGATAACGTTTTAGCGATTTGTCCTGGCTCGACCTTATGGGCTTTGGCTGCCAGATCAACGGTCGCAGTACTCTCTTCCAGTTCAATAATATCTATTTCGGGTGCGCGTTCGGCAAAAAATTGCCTGACGGATTCCAGACTCATACTTATTCTCCTTTACGTATAACCAATGACTTCAATGCAGTATTTCATTCTCTGCTGCCCATTATGTGTTCGTAGTTATCGTGATAAATCCGGATATTGTCAACATTGCCGGAAAGTGATAAAAGATATCATATGTTATTAGTAATCATTATCATTTAATGATGTATGGATATAAAATGGTCACCGCGATGGTAACGGCATGTGGATTATGGGGGATTAGCTGGATGATGGGGAAACGGTTAGATAGTGGCTGGGGGATATTATTACCCTGCATAGTAATGCCGCTGATCGCACTAATGGAGCTATCTTTCGCGGAATGGCGAATGCTGATGGTAGTGGCATTTCTGGCAACAGCTATCATGTTGTTCCATAAACGCTTACGTCACTACCTGCTGTTACCATCCTGTGTGGCACTAATCGGAGGCATGGTGGCAATGGTGATCAATTTTGGTACACAGTAATAACAGGGGAAATACAGTTGTAAGCACTGAAAAGGGAGTAAATAAGCGTTTAGATGTTTGGCAGGATAACCAGATAAAACCTGAAGGAAAGGACTAAGAAGATATTGCAGAAGTCCTACAGAAGGAATCAACATGGTGCGAAGAGAGGGACTTGAACCCTCACGTCCGTAAGAACACTAACACCTGAAGCTAGCGCGTCTACCAATTCCGCCACCTTCGCGTCCTGTTGATCTTGTATTCATATCACCGCATTGGTGCGAAGAGAGGGACTTGAACCCTCACGTCCGTAAGAACACTAACACCTGAAGCTAGCGCGTCTACCAATTCCGCCACCTTCGCGCAGATGCTGCGTAATATGAATAACGTGGTTTTTGGTGCGAAGAGAGGGACTTGAACCCTCACGTCCGTAAGAACACTAACACCTGAAGCTAGCGCGTCTACCAATTCCGCCACCTTCGCATACCTGCAACATAACAATGTTATATTGCAACCACGGAGGCGCATTCTAGTGATTTTCCCAGGGACGTCAACAGTTATTTCTTAATACAGAAACGATCGTTTGAAAAAACGGCAAGAGGAGGTTCTTCAGCGCAATAATGGTATGACGAGTTCTGTGGAAGCACCGTGCCGGGAACAAAGCGTCTGGGGAAATACATTACCTGTTTCAGACAATGCATTTCCTGCTCATTACAACGGTGCTTTTCAGGAAAAATTAACGAGAAGTTTTAGCCGGACGTCCTTTAACTGCACGATAAACTTTAAAACGGCCGTTTTGTAACAACACTTCATGACTGCCAAAAGTTTCATCCAGCACCTGTGGATAAGGCAGGAAGGCGTTGGCAACAATACGTAATTCACCACCGGTATTCAGGTGATTTACCGCGCCGCGGATCAGCGTTTGTGCTGCATCCAGACTGGTTTGCATGCCGTCATGGAACGGTGGGTTAGAAATAATCAGATCGAAGCGACCAGTTACGCCGGAATACACGTTACCGGCAACCACTGTCCCTTCCAGCCCGTTAGCTGCCAGCGTGGCTTCACTTGCTGCTACTGCTGCTGCGTTAACATCGGTCAGTGTCAGTCGTACTTTTGGTGAGTGGCTGGCCAGCATGACCGAAAGCACACCAGCACCACAGCCGACATCCAGCACTTTGCCTTTGGTATGTGGGGTAAGCGTGGAAAGCAGCAACTGGCTACCAACGTCCAGACCATCGCGGTTGAAAACACCCGGCAATGTTTTAATCGTCAGATCACCCAGGGGATAGGCTTCCCAATAGCCATTTGCATCGAACTGCGGCTGCTGTTCCAGGCGGCCATGATAGAGACCACAACGGCGTGCGCTGTCGATCTTCTCCAGTTTCGCCCACTTTTCCAGCATCGATTCAGCGCTACGCACACCGCTGCGGTTTTCACCGATCACAAAAATATCGCAGCCAACAGGCAGCAATGACAGCAGGTTCTGCAACTGGAACTGTGCTTCTGGCTTGTTTTTTGGCCAGTAGTACACCAGCGTATCGCAGCCTTCTGCCAGATCTGCTGTGGCGGTAAGACCGAAGCGGGCATTTTCTCCCATAGCACGGTTGAGGATCTGCCAGTGATGGTACTGCTGGGTGTGTGCCCGGCTTTGTGCAGTTTCCAGTTGGGCTGGCAGGTCATCCTGCATATCGCCTGCAAACAGTACGCGGCGTTGGGTAAATTCATCACTGTGGCGCAGGATCACTTCACTGGCCGGGGTAAATGCGGACATCGGTCACTCCTCAAAAATCAGAGCGGCGATTATAGTTGTTTGTTGGCGCAGTTTCGAAGGCTTTGTTAACCTATGCCGGTTATACGAGCGACCAGACAGGATATAAAGATGTCTTCCAGACGTGACAGGTTATTACAGCAAATGGGCATTACGCAGTATGTACTGCGGCGTCCGCGTGCCCTTCAGGGGGAAATTGCGGTAACGTTACCCGCAGATACCCGGCTGGTGATTGTTGCGGATGAGCTTCCTGTGTTACAGGATCCGCTGGTTGCCGATGTATTGCGTGCACTGGAATTGCGTGAATCGCAGGTGCATGTACTCACGCCCGATCAGTTGGCGATGCTGCCAGATGATACGCATTGCCATAGCTGGTGTTTAGGGCTGGATACCCCGGTGACGCTTGCCGGAACTCAAATTGCTTCGCCCGTGCTGGCGGAGCTTTCTCACAATGCCAGCGCCAAACGGGCGCTATGGCAGCAGATTTGCCAACATGAATCAGATTTCTTTACTCACCACGCACGATCTTGATGCGGCTTTTACCATTGAGCAGCGTAGCCACGCTTTTCCCTGGACAGAAAAAACGTTCCTCAGTAATCAGGGGGATCGCTATCTCAACCTTCAGTTGAAAGTGGATGGCGTGCTGGCAGCCTTTGCGATTACCCAGATGGTACTGGACGAAGCCACGTTATTTAACCTGGCGGTTGATCCTGCGTATCAGCGACGTGGTCTTGGCCGCGAGCTGTTGCAGCATCTGATTAATGAGCTGGAGCAAAGGGGGATTCTCACCCTCTGGCTGGAGGTTCGTGCCTCGAACCGTGCGGCTATCGCACTATATGAACAACTGGATTTCAATGAAGTGTCAGTCCGCCGGAACTACTATCCGACGGCGGATGGCAAAGAAGATGCCGTGATTATGGCCTTAACGATTTAATCAGGAATAATGATGCTTACCCACTGGGACTGGATTTTATTTGACGCTGACGACACGCTGTTTCACTTCGATTCTTTCGCCGGTTTACAGCGGCTGTTTCAGCGCTACGGCGTAGAATTTAGCCATGCTGATTATGATGAATATGAGGCAGTGAACAAACCGTTATGGGTGGAATACCAGAACGGCACTATCAATGCATTGCAGTTACAACATCGACGTTTTCAGCACTGGGCAGATCGCTTGCAGGCGACTCCCGATGAGCTAAACAGCGGCTTTTTAACCGCAATGGCTGAAATCTGCCTGCCGCTGGAAGGTGCAGCTGATCTGCTGAATGCACTGAAAGGCAAAGTGAAAATGGGGATTATCACTAACGGCTTTACCTCATTGCAACAGGTGCGACTGGAGCGTACCGGCTTCCTGCATCATTTTGATGTGCTGGTGATTTCTGAGCAGGTAGGTCACGCGAAGCCACACCCGGCCATTTTTGATTATGCGCTGGAGCAAATGGGCAACCCGGTACGTGAGCGTGTATTGATGGTGGGGGATAATCCGGCTTCTGATATCCTGGGCGGTATGAATTCCGGCATGGCAACTTGCTGGCTGAATGAACACAACCGTGAATTGCCAGAAGGCATTACACCCACCTGGCAAGTGGCATCATTGCGTGAATTACAGGATAAATTGTTCACTGGTGCATAAACGTGCTTAACAAATTACAGGCCGGGCGCTGTTCAGCGAGCAGCCTGTAATTTTACGCAAGTCGCAAACGCCCTCAGAGTGCCTGCAACCGTCACTAAAGCATTAAACTTACAGCCCCAGTTTTGCAAAATCCGCAGCATCATGGCGTTCAGCCAGTTGCTGATTTTCCGGTCCCTGAGTTCGGTTTACGATACGACCACGTTTTACCGCTGGGCGCTGTGCCACTTCCTCAGCCCAACGCACCAAATTCTTATACGATGTGGCATCCAGGAACTCTGTTGCTTCATAGACCAGCCCCTGTATCAGCGCGCCGTACCACGGCCAGATGGCGATATCCGCGATACTATATTCATCCCCGGCAATATAGCGGTGATTAGCCAGTTGTTTGTCCAGCAGGTCAAGCTGACGTTTTGCTTCCATCGTAAAGCGGTCGATGGCGTACTCAATTTTCACGGGAGCATAACGATAGAAATGACCAAAACCCCCACCAAGATAGGGTGCTGCGCCCTGTAACCAGAACAACCAGTTCAACGTTTCGGTGCGCCCGGCAGGATCTTTGGGCAGGAAGCGACCAAATTTTTCCGCCAGATAAAGCAGAATAGAACCCGACTCAAAAACCCGTGTTGCCGGAGTCGTTGACGTATCCAGCAGCGCCGGGATTTTAGAATTAGGATTGACGGAAACAAAGCCGGAAGAGAACTGATCACCTTCACCGATACGGATCAGGTGCGCATCATATTCTGCGCCGCTTTCACCCAGCGCCAGCAACTCTTCCAGCAGGATAGTGACCTTCTGACCGTTAGGCGTGCCCTGTGAGTAAAGTTGTAGCGGATGTTTACCTGTTGGCAGAGTGGCATCGTAGCGTGCGCCAGCGGTAGGGCGGTTGATACTGCCCCAGGTTCCGCCCAGAGACTGTTTTTCACTCCAGACTTTTGCTGGTTGATAGTCATTAGTACTCATAACTCGATATCCCCTTGTTGAATAGTGAATTGGGTGGCAACGTTATGCCGCAGATAAATTAAAAATAGCGGATGATGGTACCAAAAAAATGCATTTTTCATTGTTCAGATACCGCTTTGTGAGCTGGTCGGCATTTATCTGTAACGGTGGCGGTGAGTAAGGGAGGTCGGGATGAAACACGAAAAAAACGCATTACAACAGGAAACGGGCCTGATTGTTGATGACGCAGGACGTACCTGTTGCTACTGGCAACCTTTAATGTCTGATTACCATGATCATGAGTGGGGCAGGCCAGTTACCGACGATCGTCTGATTTTTGAAAAGGTCTGCCTGGAAGGTTTTCACTCGGGGATGTCGTGGCAGATGATCTACAACAAACGGGAAAACTTCCGTCGTGCTTTTGCCGGGTTTGATTTTGTCCAGGTAGCACGCTTCGACGACGCAGACATTACCCGGCTGATGGCGGATAGCAGTATTGTTCGCAACCGGGCCAAGATCCTGGCCACGATCAATAATGCGCAACGTGCGATCGAGTTGATCGCGGAGGCTGGATCGTTGGCTGCCTGGTTCTGGCAGTTTGAACCCAAACCAGAAGCTCGACCAGACAGGATAGATATCCATTACTGGCAAACGCATAACACGTCACCAGAAGCAGAAGCTATGTCGAAGGCGCTCAAAAAGCGGGGATGGCTGTGGGTTGGACCAATAACCGCTTATGCATTGATGCAGGCGCTGGGACTGGTTAATGATCACCTGGAAGGCTGTTGTGTACGCAAAATTTGTGAGGCGGAGCGGCGCCAGCTTAACCGACCAGAATACACCAGACATCGCCTTTCGCGTGATTAAGCCGCGTTCTGCATTGTTTCTGACGCCGGGATCGGCGAAAATGCCGGCCATTAACGATGAAGCGGCTGTTTAATGCCGTTATGTTATCCATATAACGTCGCTGCGCAGCGTCAAACCAGAAGAATTTTCATGTCAAATGCACCTTTTATGCAAGAGGTGGCTCGTCGCCGCACTTTTGCCATTATTTCCCACCCGGATGCCGGTAAAACCACCATTACTGAAAAAGTCTTGCTGTTCGGACAGGCGATCCAGACGGCCGGTTCGGTAAAAGGTCGAGGTTCCAGCCAGCATGCTAAATCAGACTGGATGGAGATGGAAAAACAGCGTGGTATTTCGATTACCACCTCTGTGATGCAATTCCCATATCGCGAATGCCTGGTAAACCTGCTGGATACCCCGGGACACGAAGACTTCTCGGAAGATACCTACCGTACACTGACCGCAGTGGACTGCTGTCTGATGGTGATCGATGCCGCGAAAGGTGTTGAGGATCGTACCCGTAAGCTGATGGAAGTAACCCGTCTGCGTGATACGCCGATCCTGACCTTTATGAACAAGCTGGACCGTGATATTCGTGACCCGATGGAAGTGATGGATGAAGTGGAAAACGAGCTGAAAATTGCTTGTGCTCCTATCACCTGGCCTATCGGTTGCGGCAAGTTGTTTAAGGGTGTTTACCACCTGTATAAAGATGAAACTTACCTGTATCAGAGTGGTAAAGGCCACACGATTCAGGAAGTGCGTATTGTTAAAGGTCTGAATAACCCGGATCTGGATGCGGCGATCGGTGAAGATCTGGCAGCACAGTTGCGTGATGAACTGGAACTGGTACAGGGCGCATCGCATGAGTTTGATCGCGAAGCCTTCCTGGAAGGTCAACTGACGCCAGTATTCTTTGGTACTGCGTTGGGTAACTTTGGTGTGGATCATATGCTGGATGGGCTGGTGGAGTGGGCTCCATCGCCGATGCCGCGTAATACCGATCTGCGCATTGTGACCGCCGCAGATGAGAAGTTCAGTGGTTTCGTCTTTAAGATCCAGGCAAATATGGATCCAAAACACCGTGACCGCGTGGCCTTTATGCGTGTGGTTTCTGGTAAATACGAAAAAGGGATGAAGCTGCGTCAGGTACGTTTAGGCAAAGATGTGGTGATCTCTGATGCGCTGACGTTTATGGCCGGTGATCGTTCCCACGTGGAAGAAGCTTACCCTGGCGATATTATCGGCCTGCATAACCACGGTACGATTCAGATTGGCGATACCTTTACCCAGGGTGAAAATATGAAGTTCACCGGTATTCCGAACTTCGCGCCAGAACTGTTCCGTCGTATTCGTCTGCGTGATCCGCTGAAGCAGAAGCAGTTGCTGAAAGGGCTGGTTCAGCTTTCGGAAGAGGGTGCAGTTCAGGTATTCCGCCCAGTGCATAACAACGACCTGATCGTGGGGGCGGTGGGTGTGCTGCAGTTTGACGTGGTTGTGGCCCGTCTGAAAAGTGAATACAACGTGGAAGCGATCTACGAAGCGATTAACGTATCCACTGCCCGTTGGGTTGAATGTGCAGATGCGAAGAAATTCGATGAATTCCAGCGTAAGAATGAAGTAAACCTCGCGCTTGATGGTGGTGATAATCTGACGTATATCGCACCAACAATGGTGAACCTGAATATCACGCAGGAACGTTATCCTGATGTGGTATTCCGTAAGACTCGCGAACATTAATTTTCGTTTTTAGGTTGTATTGGGGGATGATCTGTAGAGTGGGTCATCCCTTTTTTATGTTGACACCCACCAGAATTTGATAATTATACGAAGGTAATTAATACATCTGGATTATAAGTTATGATATTAAGTCTATGTATAATAAGTAACTGCATATGAAATCTAAGTTTTATCTTATCTTTAATTGGTGTTTTATTTTCGTTAATAAATAATAATTTTTTCAGTTCACAAAACGTAATTAAGTATATTGACAGTTCAAATAAACCAATGATAAACCTGTTGTCGAAGTATATTATTTAATGATTCACTTAAGAAAGTTTTGTGGGTTTTCTATGAGTATCATCTATTTTTTTATGTTGTTTGGTGTGTTAACCGCAGATGGATTAATGATCTTCCTTACCCCAGTACTCGTTTATCAGTTGACTGGTAGCATTGAGTATTCAGGTCTGTCATATGCACTGTGGTGGTTGCCACGGTGCATGATTATTCCATTAATAGGTAAGTATATTGACTACTTAGGGATTCGACCATTATCTATTATTTCAGATGCTATAAAGTCAGCTGGATGTATGTTTTTAGCTTTTTCTCACTTCTCATCTGATCTTGAGATTGCTGTTGCATTCGGTATTGTAGGAAGTCTGATATCTATAGGTAATTCACAAACGATTATTTCTTATGAGAAAATAGTTTCTTTAATTAGCAAATATAAAGATCACCACGTCAATTTAATATCCAGGATGGACTTTTCAGGAATGGTTGTAGGTCCTTTGATTGGTATGATTTTGATTGATTATAGTATCAGAGTTATTCTTATTGTTCCTTGTGTTCTTTACATTGTTAATGCGATATTTTTCTTCTCCAGGAAAAAAGGACTTAATACAAATCACGAGCACAATGTAAATGATAAGGAACACTCCCCTGTTATTTTTACAGATTATAAGCAGGGTTTTAAATTGATTATTCTCGCACCTGCACTCATTTTATCCGTCTTTCTCGCATCAGGGAATAATCTGTTTGATGGTCTTGTTGAATCTACTGGGGCTGCTCTGATTGATAGAAATATGGGGCTTCCTGTAAAATATTTTGGGATGATTGATGTTGTTGCAGGTGTTTTTGGCGTTGCCGGTACATATTTGTACGGAATGATAAGTGTACATTACAACAGGAATAATTTATTAGCCGGTGCGGTATTAGTTATCACCGGAAGTTCGATTATGCTTATTGCTTACCCATCATCTTTCCCGATTTTTGTTGGGGCTTATGCCTTATCTATCGTCGGAAAAGTATTTACTGGTAATATATGTCGAATGATCCGTATTGAGAAAATTCCAGTTGCATCATTTGCAGGAACCTCTTCTATTATCGTTTTGCTTAATCAGTCGGTACTGCCTTTGATTGGCTTGATTATATATTTTTCAGGTGATTCCACAGAGCTAATATCGTTGTTCATGATTATCGCTGTATTGATAACATTCTTGTCCGGTGTTTTACTGTGGCGTCATCTGAATACTTCAGAAGGATGAGATTGATACGATCAGCCAGAAATTATATTTTCATTAACTGTGGTTGAACGGCCATGACCAGAATCTTCCAGTAACCAGCGCTTGAATAGCCGCGTGGCCCGGTTTTCATGACGATGTTGCGAAGTAATAAGGAAAAATCCTCCACCTTTACTGACACAGAAATGAGAAGCCTGTACCAGCCGTTTGCTGTCGATCAGATTGTCAATGATGTGACGCCACGCAAGTGCTACACCATTGCCGAGGCAGGCCATTTCAATCAGTGGAGGGTAATGATTGACGCGTAATGTCTGGCGTAAGGGAGGGCAGGAGGTGCCATTAAGTTCAAACCATTCTGGCCAGCCTATCCACTGGTGCTGCGCATCTTCAAGGACTAACAGCGTTTCGTTTTTCAGTGTTTCTGGCGTGAACAGGGGACGCCCTGCAAGGTAATCAGGGGAACACACTGGGAACATTGCTTCATCGAACAGTTTTACGGTATCGAAGTTAATCAGATTTTCCTGTCTCAGGTAGTAGATCCCCAGATCGAATTCAAAAGACGTCAGACGTGTTACGCCATCACGCATAATGAGATTGATCTTCATTTCAGGGTGTTGCTGGCGAAACCGACTGAGACGTAACGGTAACCAGAACTGTGCGATGCCAGAAGAACAGGCGAGGGTGAGTTCATTCTCACCCGTGTTTTTCATCATCTGGGCTGTTGCGTCAGCGCATTCTTCCAGTAAATGGCGAATGCGATGCAGATAACGTTCGCCTGCTGTCGTCAGTTCTAATCCATGGCGACGGCGCATTAATAATGTGCGCCCCAGTGCGGCTTCAAGTTGGGCGATCTGTCGACTGACAGCGCTTTGCGTCAGATTGAGTTCCTCGCCTGCACGAGTGAAGCTACCCAGACGCACAGTGGCTTCAAAGGTGATCAGCGTATTAAGCGGGGGCAACGGCGCAATTGGCATGAATTTTATTAAGGCCCTGCAGGAAATAACTAATAAGATTCTAATAATTGCAGAGGGAGTGCAATGTATGGAAGAGAAAACCACCTATAGTACGTGTTTTTATGTAACGGCATCTTATCGGAAAGGTTACATGTTATTGTGCGGGATGATGAAGCCCTGATGCGGGCGCTTTTGTATGTCATTACGTCCCCCCGCTTTTGCTCAGAAATAAGGACCTCCCAACATGGACCCAAAATTTGTCGATACCCACTGCCACTTCGACTTTCCTCCGTTCGTGGATAACGAGCAGGAAAGCCTGCAACTGGCGGCGAAAGCGGGTGTGGAGAAACTGATCGCGGTCAGTGTATCGGCAGAACGCTTTGATCGGGTACTGGCACTGGCTGAGCGCTATGATCCGGTTTATGCCGCACTGGGGCTGCATCCTATAGCGATTGCGGAGCAGACTGAGCAGTCGCTGGTGGTGCTGGAACAGAAACTGCAGCAACGATCCGCAAAACTGGTCGCGGTGGGGGAGATCGGTCTGGATCTCTATATGGATGATCCGCAGTTCGAACGTCAGCAGGTATTGCTGGATGCGCAGTTACGCCTGGCCCGTGATTACGATCTTCCGGTGATCCTGCATTCACGCCGTACACATGACAAATTAGTGCAACACTTGCGACGCATTGCGCCGCCACGTTGTGGCGTGGTTCATGGTTTTTCCGGGAGCGAGCAGCAGGCGCTGGCGTTTATCCGGGCGGGCTATGCAATTGGTGTTGGGGGGACCATTACCTATCCACGAGCCAGTAAAACACGCAATGCGATTGCCCGCCTGCCACTCGGTTCATTAGTGCTGGAAACCGACTCACCTGATATGCCGCTACAGGGATGGCAGGGCCAGCCAAACCGGCCTGAACGAGTGAAAGAGGTTTGGCAGAGCTTGTGTGAGCTGCGATCTGAACCACCACAGTTGATTGCAGAAACTTTGCGGGAAAACACCCGGGCTCTATTTGCGTTATAAACCGTGTGGTGCTGCCACATAAAATGTTATAATTGTAACATTTTCTTATCACACTACTTGCTGCGCCATTTTCAGATGGATGTTCAGCCAGAAAAATGTGAGTTAGTTAATGTTAAATGAAAATTTAATGAAACCTTCATCATTCCGATGTGACTTAAAACACAAAAAATAGCCGGTGCGGCTGTTACTATTATAACATTGCAAAATGGCTGTTGTGTTAAGCCCAACCTTTAACCCCATTTTGTCTGGAGAAAATCATGTCTGACGTGAAAACGCAGGCGCTGCGTGCGCTGCAATTAATGGATTTAACAACACTGAATGATGATGACACTGATGAAAAAGTGATCGCACTGTGCCATCAGGCTAAATCCCCGGCAGGCAATACTGCGGCGATCTGTATCTATCCGCGTTTTATTCCTGTGGCGCGTAAGGCACTGCGTGAGCAGGGTACACCGGAGATCCGCATTGCGACGGTAACCAATTTCCCGCACGGTAATGACGATATTGAGATCGCACTGGCTGAAACCCGTGCTGCTATCGCTTACGGTGCAGATGAAGTGGATGTGGTTTTCCCGTATCGCGCACTGATTGCCGGGAATGAAACCGTCGGTTTTGAACTGGTGAAAGCCTGTAAAGAAGCCTGTGCCGCAGCGGGTGTGCTGCTGAAAGTGATTATTGAAACCGGCGAGTTAAAAGATCCGGCATTGATCCGTAAAGCTTCTGCGATCTCCATCGATGCGGGTGCTGACTTTATCAAAACCTCAACCGGTAAAGTGGCGGTTAATGCCACGCCAGAAGTGGCTGAAATCATGATGCGCGTGATCGCCGAAAAAGGCGTTCAGCAGCAGGTCGGTTTTAAACCTGCGGGTGGTGTGCGCACCGCTGAAGATGCGGAGAAATACCTGAAACTGGCCGATGATATTCTGGGCAGTGGCTGGGCTGATGCGCGTCATTTCCGCTTTGGTGCTTCCAGCCTGTTAGCCAGCCTGCTCAATGCTGCGGGTTATGCAGGGGCAACCAGCGATAGCAAATATTAAGTATCCCGTGATTATCTGCCTGTTCATGCCTGACCAGGCAGATAAACATCCGGCCTATGTGCTGATCTATACCAGACCGTTCGCGGTCATACTCAACAAAACTGGGGGACACCGTGTTTCTGCCACAAGAAATTATTCGTAAAAAGCGCGACGGACAGGCGTTGAGCGAAGAAGAGATCCGCTTTTTCATCAATGGCGTGCGTGATAATACGGTATCTGAAGGGCAGATTGCCGCGCTGGCCATGACGATCTACTTCCATGATATGTCGCTGACCGAGCGTGTGGCCCTCACCATGGCAATGCGGGATTCCGGTTCCGTACTGAACTGGAAATCACTGGATCTGCATGGTCCGATCGTGGATAAGCACTCGACTGGCGGTGTGGGTGACGTGACTTCACTGATGCTGGGACCGATGATCGCGGCATGTGGTGGTTATGTGCCGATGATCTCTGGTCGTGGGCTGGGACATACTGGCGGTACGCTGGATAAACTGGAAGCGATCCCTGGGTTTGATATTTTCCCGCAGGATGATCGTTTCCGTCAGATCATCAAAGATGTGGGTGTGGCGATCATCGGTCAGACCAATTCGCTGGCTCCGGCAGATAAGCGTTTTTATGCAACCCGCGATATTACAGCGACAGTGGATTCGATCCCGCTGATAACAGCCTCGATCCTGGCGAAAAAACTGGCCGAAGGGCTGGATGCGCTGGTGATGGATGTGAAAGTGGGGTCCGGGGCATTTATGCCGACCTTTGAACAATCTGAATTGCTGGCGCAGTCGATCGTGGGCGTGGCAAACGGTGCCGGTTGTAAAACAACGGCATTGCTGACCGATATGAATCAGGTACTGGCTTCCACCGCAGGTAATGCCCTTGAAGTGCGGGAAGCGGTGCAGTTCCTGACAGGTGAATACCGCAATCCACGTCTTCTGGAAGTGACAATGGCGCTGTGTGCGGAGATGTTGATCTCCGGTGGGCTGGCGCAGTCAGAAGATCAGGCCAGAGTAAAACTGCAACGTGTGCTGGATAATGGCCGCGCCGCAGAAATCTTCGCGCGGATGGTGGCAGCACAGCAAGGTCCGGCTGATTTTATTGAGCGTATGGATAGCTACCTGCCAGCGCCGATGCTGAGCAAAGCGGTGTATGCCGACCATCCTGGTATTGTCAGCGCGATGGATACGCGGGAACTGGGCATGGCGGTTGTTGCCCTCGGCGGTGGCCGCCGTCGCGCCAGTGACAGTATTGATTACAGCGTAGGGTTCAGCAATATGGCCCAGTTGGGTGCGGTGGCAGACAATCAGCAACCGCTGGCTATCATTCACGCCTCCAGCGAAGCTAACTGGCAGGAAGCCGCCGCGGCGGTGAAACGTGCTGTCGTCGTCACCGATCATCCGCCAGAAATAACACCGGTTATCTATCGCAGAATCTCGCAATAAGCGGTATTCTGTTCTGATCGCATTTTTTAACGCTCATCGCGACAATCGCGCAGGAGATCAGGATGAAACGTGCATTTATTATGGTGCTTGATTCCTTCGGAATTGGGGCCAGTAAAGACGCCGACAAATTCGGTGATAAAGGCTCGGATACGCTCGGACATATTGCCGAAGCGTGCTTCAAGGGTGAAGCAGATAAGGGGCGTCATGGTCCGCTGAATGTGCCGAATCTGACCAGACTTGGGTTGGGTAAAGCCGCCGAAGCCTCCACAGGGAAATTCCCGCTGGGGCTGGATAAAGACGCCGACATCATTGGTGCATATGGTTATGCCAGCGAACTGTCCTCCGGGAAAGATACGCCATCAGGCCACTGGGAAATTGCCGGTGTACCTGTGCTGTTTGACTGGGGCTATTTCAGTGATGTGGAAAACAGCTTCCCGCAGGAACTGCTGGATCTGCTGGTGGAAAAAGCCAACCTGCCAGGCTACCTCGGTAACTGTCACTCTTCCGGTACGGTGATCCTCGATAAACTGGGTGAAGAGCATATGAAAACCGGTAAACCGATTTTCTATACCTCTGCTGACTCTGTGTTCCAGATCGCCTGTCATGAAGAGACCTTTGGCCTTGATCGCCTCTATGAGCTGTGTGAAATCGCTCGCGAAATACTGACTGAAGGTGGCTACAATATTGGCCGGGTGATTGCGCGTCCGTTTGTTGGTGATAAAGCGGGTCACTTTGAACGTACTGGTAACCGTCATGATCTGGCCGTGGAACCACCGGCTCCAACTATCCTGAAAAAGCTGGTGGATGAGCAGGGCGGTGAGGTGATTTCCGTTGGTAAGATTGCGGATATCTACGCGCAGGTTGGGATTACCAAAAAAGTGAAGGCGACCGGTCTGGATGCCTTGTTTGATGCGACTATCGCGGAAATGAAAACCGCACCGGATAATAGCATTGTTTTCACCAACTTTGTTGACTTCGACTCTGCCTGGGGCCATCGCCGCGATGTGCCTGGTTATGCCGGTGGACTGGAGCTGTTTGATCGGCGTTTGCCAGAGCTGATGGAACTGGTGAAAGAGGGCGACATTCTGATCCTCACCGCTGACCACGGTTGTGATCCAACCTGGACGGGGACGGATCACACGCGTGAGCATATTCCGGTGCTGATTTACGGCCCAGGAGTGAAAGCGGGTTATCTGGGTTACAGCGATACCTTTGCCGATATTGGCCAGACGGTTGCCAGCTACTTTGGCTTGTCACCAATGGGATACGGTAAAAATCTGCTCTGAGATCCCTCGCAATTCTGCTAATTCGTCAACGGTCAGGCTGGTGCCTGGCCTGATAACATAAGGATAAAAAATGGCTACGCCTCATATTAATGCTGAGATGGGTGATTTCGCTGACGTGGTTCTGATGCCGGGCGATCCACTGCGTGCAAAACATATCGCAGAAACTTTCCTGCAGGATGCTGTAGAAGTGAACAATGTGCGCGGTATGCTGGGTTATACCGGTACGTATAAAGGCCGCAAAATTTCGGTGATGGGCCACGGTATGGGTATTCCATCCTGCTCTATCTATGCGAAAGAACTGATCACTGAATTCGGCGTGAAGAAAATCATCCGTGTGGGTTCCTGCGGCGCAGTACGTAGTGATGTCAAACTGCGTGATGTGGTGATTGGTATGGGTGCCTGCACCGATTCCAAAGTGAACCGTCTGCGTTTTAAAGACCACGATTTTGCTGCTATTGCCGATTTCGATATGGTGCGTAACGCCGTCGATGCAGCGAAAGCCGCGGGTGTGGATGCGCGTGTAGGGAATATCTTCTCTGCTGATCTGTTTTACTCTCCAGACCCACAGATGTTCGATGTGATGGAAAAATACGGTATTCTGGGTGTGGAAATGGAAGCGGCTGGCATCTACGGTGTGGCAGCTGAATTCGGCGCGAAAGCACTGGCGATTTGCACCGTTTCTGACCATATCCGTACTCACGAGCAGACCACTGCGGCTGAGCGTCAGACTACCTTCAATGACATGATTGTGATTGCGCTGGAATCTGTTCTGCTGGGCGATAAAGAGTAATTGCTTTTCTGAGGCTGGCGCTGCCAGCCTGTGGGAGCGGATGACATATCCTGTTCCTGCGGTGCTTCGAGCGGGTATCTGTGCCCGCTCATTTTCACGTTATCTCTGCTGTATCTCTGCGAATAGCCTGGTCAGAGAAAAATATTACCTACTTTTTTATCTATGGCTTCGCCTTCTTCTCTTTTTTAATTCTACTTTGCCTGAACTGCCTGAACTGCCTGAACTGCCTGAACTGCCTGAACTGCCTGAACTGCCTGAACTGCCTGAACTGCCTGAGTGGCTTGCTTGTACGGCTGGCGTGGTACTGTCATCCTTACTCTCACCTTCACCTTCACCTTCACCTTCACCTTCACCTTCACCTTCACTCTCTTCCGGCACAGGATTATTTGCCGTCAGCAGAAACGGCGATTGTTGCCAGCGAGTCCGGCGATCACGCAGCAGCGTTCGGCTAAGAATAATGCCAATGGCCAGTGCCAGTATCAGCATCAAACGCAGAAGATTCGTGGTGTTATCAACCTGCCGGGATTCGGTCGCCAGCACGTGAGTATCCAGAGTGACGCGTAAAAAGCCTCGCGGGCCATCTTTGCTGGTGACCGGCTGGACTATCTGATGATTGAAGTAGCTCCCCGCACGTTGCCCATCCAGCGCCAGTCGGTCACGAATGTTGATCGTTTCACCGCTATGAGCAACCAGCGTACCGGTATCGTCATAGACAGATGCATCAAGAATACGGCTTTCATGGGTTAGCTGAGTCAGAATAGCGGCGATTTTTTTCTCATTATCGTCGTTTTCCATTAATGGCGTAAGTTCCCACGCCACATGGCGGGTCAGTGTCTGAGCCAGCTCTTCCACCTGCGTTGATTGTGCCATCTGATGGCCCAGGCTGAACCAGGATGCGCCCTGCATCAGCGCCACCAGGAGCGCCAGACAGATCAGTACGATCGCTGTACGGTGCAGGCGAAATGTGAGTTTGGCTTTTGCCATTGTGACCCTTTAAAAAATAGACGGACATACCTGCTTTATGTTGCCAGAAGGCGGGCTAACAAGGTAGCCTCTTGCCAGCTTTATCGTCGTTTTATCGTCGTTCATTAAGTCCCTACAGGAGCTGTAATGCCAAATAGTCTCACCTGGTGCGACCTGCCTTCCGATGTCTCTGATTGGCCAGGGTTACCTCTTTCTTTAAGCGGCGATGAAGTGATGCCGCTGGACTACCGAGCTGGCCGTTCTGGCTGGTTGCTCTACGGACGTCATCTGGATAAAGCCCGTCTGACTGACTACCAGCATCGTCTGGGGGCGGCCATGGTGATCGTCAGTGCCTGGAACGTGGAAGATTACCAGGTGTTGCGTCTGGCGGGATCATTGACTGCACGAGCCACGAAGCTGGCCCATGATATGACACTGGACGTTGCACCACTGGGGTGTATTCCACATCTGAAAACACCAGGTTTACTGGTGATGGATATGGATTCAACCGCGATTGAGATCGAATGCATTGATGAAATCGCGAAACTGGCTGGGAGCGGCGAGCTGGTGGCGGAAGTCACTGAACGCGCGATGCGTGGCGAGCTGGACTTTTCAGCCAGCCTGCGTCAGCGCGTTGCCACCCTG